>Ga0081539_10000074_pt1 | contig 231435 bp, 191 predicted proteins | sample TabmetS4T2R2_FD_71023 | JGI IMG/M metagenome (GOLD analysis project Ga0081539, IMG submission 71023) | Tabebuia heterophylla rhizosphere microbial communities from the University of Puerto Rico - S4T2R2 | ecosystem: Host-associated > Plants > Roots > Rhizosphere ... | reverse complement strand
CTCGCTGGGGCTCACCGTCACCTGCACCGTCGGACGTCCGCGTTTCGTCATCCGCGCCTCCTTGTACCAGAAGTACGAGGGACGCAGAGAATTCGTTTCAGAACTTCAGATCCGGGACACTAGCCGAGCAGCATCGATAACTCACAACTCTGATCCGGCGCAAAAGGCACCCAAGGGACGCCAAGAACGATTGTTGTGGGTAGTCGCCTAATAATTACCGATCCCGGCTTGGGCAAACCGCGGGAACCCGGCGCACATCCGAACAGACCTCCGAGCGGGCATTCGCGCGTGCGCCGACCACGTCCGCGCGTAGCACCGACTGCGAAGCGGACTTCACAGCGAGCGCGCATTGCACCGACGCCGCGAAGCGGGGCAGTGCAGCAATAGCGAAGCGAGCATTGCTCCGACACGCGCCAGCACGATTGCACCGACACGGCGACGCCCGGACCTTGACCGACAGCGAAGTGAGCACGCACCGACCGGCAAAGAAGGCATTGCACCGACAGCGAGGCGGGCCTTGCACCGGCCAGGGAACGGCGCATGGCACCGCGGAGCGAAGGCACTGCTGGTGTGTTCGGTCGCGGCACGGGTGATCCCGGCATCGGACAGCGCGCGGCGCGTCCTCCCGCGATTTGTTGAACAATTCGCGCGGCACACACGTTGAAACACACGGCTCGCATCATGGTTGATGGGTTGTGGCGCGAGATCCGCCATGCCGCTCGTTCCCTGCGGCGCGCGCCCGCGTTCACGGTCGCCGCCGTGGTGACGCTGGCCCTTGGCATCGGCGCAAGCACGGCGATGTTCGCCGTTGTCGACCGTGTCCTGCTTCGGCCGCTGCCTTTCCCGCAACCGGATCGGCTGACGATGATCCAGCCGACGTCGGGTTCCCGCATATCAGCTGCCTATCTGGAGGAGTGGCGGCGTCAAAGCCGGACCATAGGCGCCATGGCCGGATGGTACGACGTCCGAATGAACCTGACCGGCAGCGGGGAGGCCGTGGAGGTGCACGTCGATCGAACGACGTCAAACTTCTTTCGGGTCCTCGGCCTGCCGGCGCTGATCGGCCGCACGTTCCACACGACGACCGATCTTGCTCATGTCGAGCAGGAGGCGGTCCTCAGTTACGCATTCTGGCAGCAGCGGTATGGCAGCGAGCCTGCTGTCATCGGACGACGATTGACGCTCGACGGGCAGACCTACACCGTCGTCGGCGTCATGCCCCCACAGTTCGCGGTGCGTACCACCGAGCTCGCCGAGTCACGGGCAGACCTGTGGACGCCCTTTGCACTCGTGCCGGGCAGCCGCTTCGGGATGGGAGGTTCGCTCAACGTTATCGCGAGACTTCGTCCCGCCATCACCGTCGAACAAGCGCGAGCAGATCTCAACGCGATTCATCAGCGCCTCGAGGAACAGTTCCCGTCCTATAGCCAGAATTGGAGTGTCACCGTTCTGGCGCTGCTCGATGCCACCGTCAAGGACATTCGCGCAACCCTGCTCCTGCTCTTCGCTGGCGTCGGCGTGCTTCTGCTCATCGCCGGCGTCAACGTCGCGAATCTCGTGCTCCTCCGTAGCGTTCGGCGAGATCGCCAGTGGGCAACGCGGTTGGCTCTCGGCGCGACGCGCAGGCAGATTGCGCGGCCGCTGCTGATGGAGGCATTGCTGCTCGCTGCGCTGGCCGGCATCATCGCGATCGCGATCGGTGCGTGGGTAACCAAGGCGCTTATCGCGTCGGTACCCCCGGGTGTCCAACTGCCGCGAACGCGGACAATCGCTGTCGACGGGCGAGTGCTTCTCTTCCCCGTGCTCATCGCGATGGCGATTGCGGCCGTCTGTGGGTTCGTGTCGGTGCTCGGAGCAATCGGCTCGAGATCACGGGTGGGGATCGCGCACACTGCACGCGACGCGGTGCGCATGGCTGGCTGGAGCCGCTTCGCGCGGGCACTGATCGTGTCCGAGGTGGCGCTCTCGCTCCTGCTCGCAGCGGGTGCCGTCCTGCTCGTGCGCAGTGTCTGGTCGCTCACGCGCGTCGATTCCGGATTTCGCAGTGCGCATGTCGTGACGATGCGGACGACGCTGCCTGCCGACAGGTACGACAACGACGACCGCGTGCGTGCGTTTGGCGATGCTTTGTTGAACCGCATCCAGGCACTGCCCGGCATCGAAGCCGCTGGCTTGACCTCCTATCTGCCCATGACTGGTGTCGGCGTCGCAGAGCAGTTCGAGATCGAGGGCCGGCCCGCAGCGCGCATCGAGGATCAGAAGTTTTCCTGGACGACGATCGTCGGCGGCCGGTACTTCGACGCGATGGGTATTCCGGTGGTGCGCGGACGCGTTCCTGATGCTGAGGACTCGACCGCGGCCACAGCTCTTGTGGTCATCGACGAGACGCTGACCAGACGCTACTGGGGCGACGCGGATCCAGTCGGCGCACGAATCACTTCTCAAGTGAATGGGAAGGCGCTGTCAGCGGACGTCATCGGAGTGGTTGGCAACGTCCGCTGGCAGACCACCTCTCAACCGCCGCCGGCGATGATCTACTGGTGGTTTCCTTCGGTGCCAACGCGCGACCTCACCATCATCGTTCGCGCCAGCGGCGAGGCGGCGGCGGTGGCGGCTTCGCTCGCGTCGCAGCTGAAGACGATCGATCCCAATCAACCCGTTGCCGATATCCGCACGATGGATGCCGTCGTCACGGCGGACCTGGCGCGTCCTCGGTTCACCATGCTGCTGCTGGCCGCGTTTGCGACGGCGGCGTTGCTGCTGATGGCCGTCGGTCTGTATGGACTCATCTCCTTTGCCGTCAACCAGCGCACGCCGGAGTTCGGCATTCGTCTGTCGCTCGGCGCCGCGCCCGGAGATCTTGTGCGCATGGTGATTGGCGATGGTCTGCGCATCGCCGTTGCTGGGGTGCTTGTCGGGATGGTGAGTGCGGTGGCGATGGGACGCGTCATTCAGTCCCTGCTCTTCGGCGTGACGCCGTCCGACCCGAGCACCTACGTTGCAGTGATCGCGTTCCTGCTCGTTATCGCATCGATCGCGGCGGTGTTACCTGCACGTCGCGCGGCCCGTGTCGATCCAGTCGTCGCATTGAGGGCTGAATAGTGCCCGAGGGCTAGACCTGCAGTACAGGCGAATGAGTCGGCACGATCGCTGATATGGGTTCGCGCCTGCCACGATGAACGTGCGTCAGTCCCAGCCGACATGCCTGTCGACGTCGTTACCCAGACGTGATCTCGTGCCTGTGAAGCGGCTGCTCGAGGCTGGCGGCGATTTACGATGACGTAGCGCGCCGCAACTCTGTGTTGACGCCGCACGTCACACGAGCGTCTGTTCCGACCCGGCCACCACGTTCACCGTCACCGGCGCCGCGAGCCGCAGCGTCGAGATCACCTGGCATGAGCGCTCGGCGAGCGCTACCAGATCGGCAAGCGTGTCGCGATCGCCTGATGCCGCGGTCACGACGAGCTCGAATGCCGTAAACCGTTCCGGTGTGCCGGCGAGCGTGCCACTCACGGAAACGGCGACGCCAGCGATATCTGCATGGCGCGCAGCGACAGCAGCGAGCAGATGGCTGCTGAAGCATCCCGCCAGACCGACAAGCAGGTACTCTCCGCCCGCCGGTCCTCGATCGGCGCCACCTTTGGCCAGAGACCGGTCCACGTACACCGTGTGCTGGCGGACGGTGGCCCTGGTCGTCGAAACCCCCTCCTGATTCAGCGTTGCAGTCAAGATGCCGGGCATGGCTTCCCCAATCCTGTGTGCTTGTCGGCAATAACGCCGAACGCCGCGGCAGACGATTCTATGATGACAGTCGCGGCCTTCGCTAGTCGGTGCAAGGTCTCCTTCGGTTGTCGGTGCGATGCTCTCTTCGCTGGTCGCTGTCGGTGCAAGGCCCGCTGCGCCGTGTCGGTGCAATGCCGGCTGGCGCTGGTTGGTGCAATACGGCCTTCGCAAGTCGGTGCAAGGCCTCCTTCGGTTTATCGGTGCGATGCTTTCTTCGCTCGTCGGTGCAATGCCGGCTGCGCCGTGTCGGTGCAATGCCGGCTGGCGCTGGTTGGTGCAATACGGCCTTCGCTAGTCGGGTGCAAGGGCTCCTTCGGTGATCGGTGCGATGCTCTCTTCGCTCGTCGGTGCAATGCCGGCTGCGCCGTGTCGGTGCAAGGCCGGCTGGCGCTGGTTGGTGCAAGACTCGTGACGTCGCCGGTGCGACACTCGCTTGGCCTGGTAAATGCCGACGTCGGTTGCAAGGCTCGATGACGCCGCCCAGCACCACCGTGACTGCGAAGCGGACACCACAGCGCAGCAGGGCATTGCACCGACACGCGTAAGAGGGTCCAGACGCCGACGATCACGGTCGGGCGTTCGATGAGTGGTGGCGCAAGAATCGAACGGCCGCGCCGACCTGTTTCTGGAAGTCGCCAAGTGGTTACCTATCCGGCTTCGGCCGCCGTCGGAAGCGGCGCACAGCCGAACAGAGCTCAGAGGACGCATCCAGGCATTACGCCGACACGGCGCAGCCACGCATCGCACCGACAGCGAAGCGAGCCTAGCACCGGCAGCGAAGTGAGCCTTGCACCGGCAGCGAAGTGAGCCTAGCACCGGCACCGAAGTGAGCCTAGCACCGGCAGCGAAGCGAGCCTTGCACCGACTGCGAAGCGGACACCACAGCGCAGCAGGGCATTGCACCGACGCGCGTAAGAGGATATTGCACTGACAAGTGTCGTTCCGTTCACCGCCGCTTCTTCCCTTTCCCGCCGCTCGTGACGATGACGTTGTCGAAGTAGCTCTCGGCATCTTCCGTGTAGAGCCCGATCCGTCCACCCGTGTACGGCGAGTCGTCGTCAAAAGCCGTCGCGATCAGCAGGTCGTTCACAAACAGCTGAATCGTCCCGCCGCTCTGCGCCACACGCACGCGGTACCAGGGGCCGAGAGGAAATTGCGGCGATGATCCGGTCGCCAGGAATCGCTGCGCTCCGGGATACGCCGGATCCTCTTTCCCAATCTCCCACCCGTTCGTCTTGAGGATCACATAGTAGAAGTGCACGTTATCGGTGTAGTGCCACAGCAGCCAACCGACTTCCCACGGATTCGGTACGCTTCCGGTGCGCAGCTGTCGCGAAGTCGCCATATCGACCTGCAGCGTCACATCGCCCTTGGTGGCGGGGCCGACGACAAGGTTGGCGTGCGTTTCGTACGGCTGTGTCGCGATCGCCGGCTGCTCCAGCAGCATCGTGTTGCCGCTCGGTGCGACAAACGCGTTGCAGCCGTAGCCGTCATAGACGAACAGCCACGAACCAAGCACGCTGCCATCATCGATGCACGTCCCGAGAGGCATCGTCGAGAAGTCGTCGACGATCGTGGCCGCCGAAGCCGGCATCGCTGCGCCGACGAAAAACACCAGCATCAGAATGCGTTGCGCAATTTTGTGCATCGGATGGTCAACCTTCAGCGACAGGACGGCGCTGCGCAGCGTCCGCGGCGAAGCGGACGGAAAGAGGAGAGCAACGATGCGGATGTATAGCGCAGCGCGCCGGACCGCGCAATACATCTCGCGAGTTAACCGACTCGAAAGGAGCGATTATCGTCGCCCCCGGTTGTCGACGCTGTAAGGTCCCGCACCGAAGTGGCAGAGCAGAAGCGCGCCGCCGAGCAACGAGAGGTTGCGGAGGAAGTTCGCGAGCTGCGCCTGCGCCTGCGGTCCTTCGAATTTCCAGAACGCGTGCATGACGACGAGCGTCGGCAGCAGAAACAGCACGAGCAACGCGCCACCGACGCGCGCGCGCAGACCAAGCACGACGCTCAGCGCTCCGGCCAGCGCCAGCACGCCGCCGATCGGAACGAGCACGCTCGGCATTGGCATCCCCGCATTGATCGCCAGCTGCACATTGCCCGGCGTGAAATTGAACGGGCCGTAGTACAGAAAGATGGACGCGAACAAGAGTCGGCCAACAGGGACGAGGACGGCAGTCGGTTGGTTCGGCACTCAATTCCTCTCGGCGAAAGATCTTAACTGTACCGTCGAAACCGGAAACCACTGCAGTGCGAAACCAGGGAACTACATCCCCGCGCTCACCTCTGTCGAGACCATGGGGAGCCACACCACGGGGGTCATGGAGCAACATTTCGTGGTGGCTCAGGACAGGTGAACTTCGGCGATTAGGAACGCGGAACCGGGAACCGGGAACGACAGCATTTCGCAATCTGCGTGAGATACGATCGCGAACGTGCCCACTACGGACCGAGTGACGCTTTCTACGTCCGATGACGTCGCCGTTATCACCATCGACAACCCTCCCGTCAACGCGCTGAGCGCAGGTGTTCCTGAAGGACTTGCTCACGCGTTGGCAGAGATCGCGCGTGACGACCGCGTGCGCGCTGTCGTCGTCATCGGAGCCGGAAAGACGTTCATCGCCGGTGCGGACATCAACGAGCTCGAGCGCGCCGCGTGGGATGAACGCGCCAGCCTGCCGCGGATGCACGACCTGCTCAGGCAGATCGAAGACATGCCGAAGCCGGTGGTGATGGCGATTCATGGCACGGCGCTCGGCGGTGGGCTGGAGCTGGCGATGGCGGGTCACTACCGCGTGGCGACCAGAGATGCGCCGCTCGGGCAGCCAGAAGTGAATCTCGGCATCATTCCCGGCGCCGAGGGCACGCAGCGCCTTCCGCGACTCGTCGGCATCGAGCGGGCGATCGACATGTGCGTGTCAGGACGCCTGATCTCCTCCGCGGACGCGCTCTCCGCAGGCCTCATCGACCGCATCGTCGATGGCGACCTCCGGACCGAGGCAATCGCGTTCGCAGGAGAGAAGGCCGCCAGCGGCTCGCATGGCAAGACCCGCGACCGCAGCGACAGGCTCGGCACGCCGGAGTCGAATGCCGCGCTGTTCGAGGCGGGGCGGCAGACCGCCCGCAAGGCGCGTCGCAATCAGATCGCGCCGCTCAAGGCGATCGACGCGATCGAAGCGGCCGCCACGTTGCCGTTCGACGAGGGCTGCCGGCGTGAAGGCGAGCTGTTCATCGACTGCGTGCGTTCGGAGCCGTGCAAGGCGCTGGTTCACGCGTTCCTTGCCGAGCGCGCCGTCTCGAAGATTCCCGACCTGCCCCGCGACGTTCGTCCGATCGACATCAACTCGGTCGCCATCGTCGGCGCCGGAACGATGGGCAGCGGCATCGCGATGGCCTGCGCCAACGCGGGAATGCACGTCGTGCTCAGCGACGTCAGTCAGGAGCGTGTCGACGCGGGACTGGCGACAATTCGCCGCAACTACGACTCGTCGATCAAACGGGGACGCCTGACATCGGAGGCTGTGGAGCAGCGCCTTGCCGCGATTGCCGGACGCGTGGGTGACGAGACATTCAGCAGCGCGGATTTGATCGTCGAGGCGGTGTTCGAGAGCATGTCGCTGAAGAAGGAAGTGTTCGCCGAGCTCGATCGCGTGGCGAAGCCAGGCTGCGTGCTGGCGACCAACACGTCCACGCTGGACGTCGACGCGATCGCCGCAGCGACCCGGCGCCCGGAGGCGGTGATCGGGCTGCACTTCTTCAGTCCGGCACACGTGATGCGGCTGGTCGAGATCGTCCGCGGACGCGCCACCTCGCCGCAGGTGCTGGCGACGGCGCTTGCGGTCGCCAAGCGACTGGGGAAAATCGGGGTGGTTGTCCGCAACGCCTTCGGGTTCGTCGGCAATCGCATGATGTTCCCGTACATGTACGAGGCGCAGTTCCTCGTCGAGGAAGGCGCGACGCCCGAACAGGTCGACCGCGTGCTCACCAATTGGGGCATGGCCATGGGGATTTTTGCGGTCGACGATCTCGGTGGCCTCGACGTGGCGTGGCGTGTTCGACACGAGGTCGGACAATTCGATCAGCCCGGCGCGCGAAAGCCGCTCGTGTCCGACATGCTCGTGAACATGGGCCGACTCGGACAGAAGACCGGCAAGGGCTGGTACCGATACGACCCCGGCGACCGGAAGCCGAACCCGGATCCGGAAGTGCTGCAACTCGTCGAGCGTGTGACCAGTGAGGCCGGCATCCGCCGGCATCCGATTGCAGACGAAGAGATCTTCGAGCGGACGATGTACGCGCTCATCAACGAGGGTGCGCGCGTGCTCGACGAGGGGATCGCGATGCGGGCCGCCGACATCGACGTGATCTACGTCAATGGCTACGGCTTTCCTGCGTATCGGGGCGGTCCGATGTTCTATGCGGACCGCGTCGGGCTCGATCGAATCTATCAGCGCGTGGCGCAGTTTCATCGTGAGCTCGGGCAGCGCTGGGCGCCGGCGCCGCTGCTGGCGCGCCTCGCGCGCGAGGGTAAAACCTTTCGGGAGCTCGACGCCGGAGTGCGCGTATGAGGCCGGTCCGCATCGCGCCGAGCGACGCCATCGTTCAGCGTGGCAACCACGGCGTGCTCTACATGCGGTCCCCTGTCACGCTGGGCCCCTATCCTGAGAAGCTCACCCAGCGGCTGGAGCTCTGGGCTCGAGGGGCACCTGGACGCACGTTTCTGGCACAACGCACGCCTGCGGGCGACTGGCGGCACCTGACGTTTGCTGACGCGCTCGCGCGAGTGCGATCGATCGCGCAGGCGTTGTTGAACCGGAAGCTGTCTGCCGAGCGGCCCATTCTCATCCTGTCCGGCAACAGCATCGAACATGGACTGCTGGCGCTGGGCGCGATGTACGCCGGCGTCATCTACGCGCCGATCGCGCCGGCGTACTCGCTGCAAGCCACCGATTTCGCTGCGCTGGGGCGGGTGTTCGATCGCATGCAGCCGGCGCTGGTGTTCGCGGCCGATGGCGCCGCGTACGAGCGCGCGCTGCGCACGGTGCTGCCGCAGCGTGTGGAAGTCGTCGTCTCGACCTCGACGCCCGAAGACATTCCGAGTACGCCATTCGAAGAGCTCGAACGCACACCGGTCACATCGGCCGTCGACGAGGCGCACGGGCGCGTCAACGCCGACACGATCGCGAAGATTCTGTTCACCTCGGGATCCACCGGCAGCCCGAAGGGCGTGATCAATACGCAGCGGATGTGGTGCTCCAATCAGGAGATGATGCGCTCGGTGTTCCTGTTCCTGGAGGACGAGCCGGCCGTGTTATGCGACTGGTCGCCCTGGAACCACACCGCCGGCGGCAATCACAACTTCGGGATGGTGCTCTACAACGGCGGCACGCTCTACATCGACGAAGGCAAACCGACGCCGGCCTTGTTCGACATCTCGGTGCGAAACCTGCGCGACGTGCCGTGCACGGCGCACTTCGCCGTCCCGCGCCTCTACGAGATGCTGATGCCGCATCTGCGCGCCGATCCCGTGCTGCGCGAGACGTTCTTCCGCAATCTGAAGCTGCTCTTCTACGCAGCGGCAGGCCTGGGGCAGCGCTTCTGGGATGAACTGCGCGCGCTGTCGATCGAGGCCTGCGGCGACGAGATTCTGATCATGACCGGCTTCGGCGCGACCGAGACCGCTCCGTTCGCGATTCGCACCGGGCCTGAAGGCGCGTTCGCCGGCATGATCGGCGTCCCGGCCCCGGCGCTCGATCTGAAGCTCGCGCCGGTCGGCGACAAGCTCGAAGCCCGCGTCCGCGGTCCCAACGTCACACCTGGTTTCTGGAAAGACGAGGCGCTGACGCGCGCATCGTTCGACGAGGAAGGCTATTACCACACGGGCGACGCCATGCGCTTCGTCGATCCCGCGCGCCCCGAGAAGGGCCTCATCTTCGACGGGCGGCTGGCCGAAGACTTCAAGCTGTCGACGGGCACGTGGGTGAGTGTCGGGCCGCTTCGCACGCGTGTGCTGCAGGCCGCTGGCGGGCTCGCGCAGGACGTGGTCATCGCCGGCCACGATCGCCAGTTCGTGGGAGCGCTCATCTTTCCGAACGTGTCCGCATGTCGCGTGCTGGCTGGCGCCGCGGCGGGCGAGCCGGTTGGCGCCGTGCTCGACCATCCGGCTGTGCGCGAGGCGTTCGAACGCGTGCTGACAGACCTGGCGGCGCAGAGCACCGGCAGCTCCACGTTCGTGGCGCGCGCAATCCTGCTCGATACGCCGCCGTCGCTCGACGCTCGCGAAATTACCGACAAGGGCTCGCTCAACCAGAAGGCGGTGTTGCAGCACCGCCGCCAGCTGGTCGAGGAGCTCTACACCGACGCCGCTTCGCCGCGGCTCATCGTTGCTGCCTCTGTCCCGTCATGACCCACACGCGCATCGATCCCGAGCGCCTCGCCGCGTTCGACGTCCACGTACACCTCGAGGGCGAGCAGCCGTCTGCCGCCGAAGACGCGGCGAAGAAGTATTTCGGCGACAGCGGCACGCCGCGCGGCGGCGATGCCGTTGCCGACTACTACCGCTCGCGCAACATGGCGTGCATCGTCTTCACGGTGGACGAGACGCTGAGCGGAATGCCGCGGCTGACCAACGATCAGGTCGTGGAGATTGCCGGTCGCCACACCGACGTGATGATTCCGTTCGCCAGCCTGAATCCGCATCGCGGCGAAGCTGCCGTGCGCGAAGCTCGCCGGCTCGTGGAGAGCGGCTCAGTACGTGGCCTGAAGCTGCACCCGCCGATTCAGGAGTTCTTTCCCAACGATCGCATCGCGTATCCGCTCTACGAAGTATTCGCGGCAGCGAAGCTGCCGGTGGTCTTTCATACCGGCCATAGCGGCATCGGCACCGGCATGCCCGGTGGCGGCGGCATTCGTCTGAAATACGGTCACCCGATGCCGATCGACGATGTAGCTGTCGACTTTCCGGACATGCCAATCATCATGGCGCACCCGTCGTTTCCCTGGCAGGACGAGGCGATCTCGATCTGTCTGCACAAGCCGCAGGTCTACATCGATCTCTCCGGCTGGTCGCCGAAGTATTTCTCGCCGACGTTGATTCAGTACGCAAACTCGCTGCTGAAGCACAAGGTGTTGTTCGGCTCCGACTATCCGCTGCTGACGCCCGATCGCTGGATCGCCGACTTTCAGAAGATTCAGATCAAGGACGAGGTGCGGCCGCTCATCATGAAGGAAAACGCCCTGCGCCTGTTTCAGTTGAACGCGGCGTAATCATCGACGCTGGGTCGGTGCAATGCACGCTTCGCTGTCGGTGCAATGCCTCGCTGTGCGGTGTCGGGAATGATGGAAGCACTAGCGTGCAAGCGTCGTGTCCACACGTCGAGGGCATCACTCATCGGTTCGTCAAGGCAAACGGCGTAAATCTGCATCTCGCCGAAGCAGGCCATGGCAACCCGCTGCTCATGCTGCACGGATGGCCGCAGCATTGGTACATGTGGCGCCATCAGATGCGTGCTCTCGCGCCCCATTACTCCGTCATCTGTCCGGATCTGCGCGGCTTCGGCTGGTCCGACGCGACTGCCAGTGGCTACGAGAAGGAACGCCTCGTCGACGATGTGATCGCGTTGCTGGACGCGTTGAATCTGGGACGCGTCCGATTGATGGGGCACGACTGGGGCGGATGGATCGGGTTTCTCCTGTGTTTACGGGAGCCGCACCGGATCGAGCGGTTCCTGGCCCTCAACATCCCGCATCCATTTCAGAAGATGGACTCGCGTCTCGGATCGGTGTGGCGTTTATGGTACCAGTGGGTGATCGCCAGCCCGTGGTTTGGTCAGTGGGTGCTGCAAAATCACGCCGATGTCCTGCGACCTCTCATGCGCCGCGGATTCGTCACTCGTCAGCCGAGCGAGGACGAGATGGCGGTTTACCTCGATCGACTGCGGGAACCCGCCCGCGCTCGTGCCAGCGTGTTGCTGTACCGGAGCTTTCTGTTGCGCGAGTTCCTTCCCGTGATCCGCGGCCGTTACTGTGCATCACGCCTGGCCACGCCGACGCTGATCCTCTTCGGCACTCGCGATTTCGCTCTGTGTCCGGAGTTGTTGAACGGATTCGAACCGTACGCCGACGACCTCCGCGTCGAACTCGTACCGACGAGCGGCCATTTCATCGCCGAGGACGAGCCTGAGCTGGTTACTGATCGCGCTTTGGCGTTCTTTGATGCGACCGCGAACGCACGGGCGGGACATTCCGTATAGGCGGATGTCATGAACCTTCGGCCCCTGCTTGATGCACCGATCGCCGTGCAGCTGCATGTAGCGACCGTCGTGCCGGCGTTTTTTCTCGGAGCGTGGCTCCTGCTGCTCAGCCACAAGGGCTCGGCGCCCCATCGATTGCTTGGAAAGGTCTATTTGACGCTGATGTTCGCGACGGCTGTGGTGGCGTTCTTCATTCCGTCATTCATGTCGTTCAGCATCGGCGGCGGAACGGTTCGACTGGGACTGATTCATCTCTTCATTCCGCTGACCATCTTCAGCGTGTGGCGAACCCGGAAGGCGCTCCGCGCCGGCGACATCGCGGCACACCGCGCCTCAATGATGGGTCTCTACTTCGGCGGGCTCGTCATCGCCGGGCTGCTGACGTTCATTCCCGGCCGCATCATGTTCCGCGTCTTCTTCCGGTGAACACTTCGGTGCAATGCGCCTTGCGCCTGTCGGTGCAATGTCCCGCTCGCGCCGGTTGGTGCAATGCTCGCTTCGCTGTCGGTGCAATGGCGGTCGTTGTGTCCGCCTTCAGCCGGACCGCAGCTTTTCAGCGTTCCTGATCGCGCTCGCCGGTGTTTACCCCTGTGGCTGCGGCGCCGGGCCGGCGCCACGACCGCGGCCGCCGCCGCGGCCGGCGGGCAACGCCGCACCCACGCCCGCGCCGTCGTCCTGCACCGTACGGCGTGGGCGCACGATTCCCTTCGCCAGATCGTCGGCGACGCGCCTGTCCTCCGCGCGTTCTGCCGACAGCGCCATCGAGATCGCGGTGTTGCCCGAATGGCACTCGTAGGGAAGCAGCATGCCGCCGTCGAGCGGCGTCAGCGGGAATGAGATCGTGAACGGCTTCTCGTACGTGACCGGGTCGTCGAAGGTCGCCTGGTATTGAACGATGGTATCCGCGACGCGACGGAAGCGTTCGGTGATGACCATCTGCCGGCTGTGACGCACGCCGTTACCGTTGACGCCGACTGCCGTCTTGTCCGTCAGGTTCGTGGTCTCGACCACCAGCTCCTCGCCGTCCCAGTGCGCGCGTGAGTCGCCGAGATACTGAATGATCGACGGAGCAATGTGCGGTCGTCCGTCGGTGTAGAAGATGCGTGTGTCGGGCAGCATTTCATAGGAGAACGCCACGACACCTGGCGCCTGGACGATGCGATTGCCGTTGCCGTAGATCACGCGGAGGATCGATCCGGCGATACCGCGCGTGATGCAGCGTTCGTAGAGCGAGAAGTCTTCCCACGAATTGAGCGGGCCAGGGCCGTAGGTGCCGCGGGGCATGGTACGGCCCTGCACCGCTGGCTTGATTGCCGGAAGCCGGCCGTCCAGCGGATCGACGATGAGCGACGTCTGGCGAAACGCGCGACGCGCGTAATCGAAGCGGAAGGTGCTGTCGGCGTTCGTGTCGCGCTGCCTGGCCCCTCGATCGACCTGCGCCTGGCGCGCCGCAAACTCCTGGTCGGTCAAATAGAGCCGATCGCCATATTGCGCCTGGCGCTGCATCGGCACGTTCTCCATGTCATCGCTCGACCACACGCCCTGCAGATCGGGATCGCCCCACGGCGTTCGCGGCGCCTTGTACTCGACCGGATTGCCGCCAAGGGCGGTGACGACGAGCGCCGGAGGCACGCTGCGTCCCTGACCAGCCACCGGGACGCCGGCGCACAGCCAGAAAGTCGCGATTGCCGCAACGGCGCTCACTGATGCCATCAGGCGGATGCTCATGATCGCGGATTCTACCTTCGACACAGACCGGGAACCAAGCCGTTACAGCGTCCGCAACCGTGGGATATCCTACGCGGCGACAACCGGAGGACATTGGCGATGACACGGCAAGGTGAGGGCTTGGGCAACGCGGATATCATGGCGTTCCTGGCGACTGCCGATGCGGTGCGCGCGCGTGAATTCTATGAATCGGTCGTGGGACTCCGTTTCGTCGAAGACGGGCCGTTCGCGCTGGTGTTCGATGCCCACGGCGTTGCGCTGCGCGTGCAGAAGGTCGAAGCGGTGACGCCGGTTCCTTACACCGCACTCGGGTGGATCGTCGCGGATATCGCCTCCACGGTCCGCGCGCTGAGCGCGAAAGGAGTGGCCTTCGAGAACTACGCCGGACTTGGTCAGAACGATCTCGGCGTGTGGACCTCGCCGAGCGGCGCCGCAGTCGCCTGGTTCAAGGATCCCGACGGCAACCTGCTGTCGCTGACACAGCTCTGAAGGTGGAGGTACGAAGATGACGGGGTCTTCACGCATTGTGGCGTGGCGCACGCTCTCGGCCGCCGCGGCGTTGACGCTGCTGATCGGTCCCGCCACTGCGCAGACGCGTAGCAGTCAGAGCGGCACGTGCGACCGCGACTGTCTGAACGGTGTCATCGACCAATATCTCGATGCGCTCGTGGCACAGGATCCGAAACGGCTGCCGCTCGCGTCGTCGGTCAAGTACACCGAGAATGGTCAGCGGCTCGAGCTCGGTGATGGCTTCTGGAACTCGGTCTCGGGTCGCGGCACATATACGTTGACTGTCGCCGATGTGCCCAAGGGACAGGTCGCGGCATTTGTGACGATGCGCGAGGCGGGCATGCCGTTGATCATGGCGCTGCGGCTGAAGGTCGAGAACCGTCGCATCAGCGAGATCGAGACGCTGCTCGCCCACAGCGAGCAGGGAGCGAAGAATCTCGAAATGCTTGGCGCGCCGCGGCCCGCGTTCGCGCGCGAGGTGCCACAGCGCAGCCCCTCGACTGCGGCCGGGGCAAGCCGTATGTCGCGCGCTGAGCTGGTCCGCGTCGCCAACATGTATTTCTCCGGCATGCAGCAGAACGACGGCAACGGTAAGTACCCGTTCGCGGACGACTGCAATCGCATCGAGAACGGGACGCAGACGACGAACAACCCGACTGGTGGACGTCCGTCGCAACCGGCGACGCCCGGCGCGCCGCCGCCACCGCGACCGGATCCGAAGACCGCAACCAACTACTCGTCGATGTGGAGCTGTCGCGAACAGTTCGAGTCGGGCCTGCTGCACTTCGTCACGCGCATTCGCGATCGTCGCTACGTCGTCGTCGACGAGGAGCGCGGTCTCGTGTTCGCCTTCGCGTTCTTCGATCACGCGGCAGGCAAGACGCGGACGTTTCAGACGCCGAACGGTCGCACCGTTACCGCAGGCCCGACGACCCCGTGGACGTGGGAGCTGGCGGAGCTCTTCAAAGTGCAAGACGGGCTGCTGCACGAGATTGAAGCCGTGCTCGAACGAGCGCCGTACGGCATGGGATCCGGCTGGAGCACGTGGGAACAGGCGATGTCGACGGAGCCGCGCGCGAACTGACCAACTTCATCGTAAACTCCCAACGCCCTGACTCAGAATCCAATTTCCGACTTCCAACACGTGGTAGCGCGAGTCGCCCTCTTCCTCTCTGTGATCGCGTTGGCGCTCGCGCACCGTGCCGCCGCCGGCCAGGGGCCCCTCGTGCCTGTGACCAGCAGCGTCGATTCGCCGCTCGCGTATTCGTTGCCGGCCGACTTCGCCGGCCCGCCGCCGCCGATTCCTCCCGACGTGATCACCCGCGACGAGGAGGGTCACGCGACGCTTCGCGCGATACGTCTTCCAGCGCCCCTCCGCATCGATGGCGGCCTGGACGAGCCGCTCTATCGGCAGGTTGCGCCCATCAGCGACTTCATTCAGGTCGAGCCGCAGCCTGGTGCGCCAGCGACCGAGCGCACCGACGTCTGGCTCTCGTTCGACGACGATAACATCTACGTCAGCATTCGCTGCTGGGATACGTCGATGGACAAGCTCGTCGCCACGGAGATGCGCCGCGACGCGACGACGATGTGGCAGGGCAACGACATCGTCTCGGTGATATTCGACCCGTTCTACGACCGGCGCAATTCCATCGCGTTCACGATCAACCCGCTCGGCGGCCGATCCGACGGAACGGTGACGAATCAACGTCAGTACAGCAGCGACTGGAATCCGGTCTGGTCGGTGAAGACGGGTCGGTTCGACGGCGGATGGACCGTGGAGGCCGCCTTCCCGTTCAAATCGCTCCGTTATCGATCCGGACGCGCGCAGGTGTGGGGCTTCAACTTGATGCGCGTGAAGCGATCGAAGAATGAAATATCGGCTATCACACGGGTGCCGCCGGCTCGTGGGCAGTCCGCGGTGCAGGAGGCGGCGTGGACGGCAGCGGTGATCGGACTGGAAGCTCCGCCGAGCGGCCGCACGCTGGATCTGAAGCCGTATGTGACATCGAACGTGACCACCGATCGCGCAACGAATCTGTCCAATCACCCCGGCGGCGACCTGGGCTTCGACGCCAAGTACTCGATCACCCAGAACCTCACGACCGACTTCACCTACAACACCGACTTCGCCCAGGTCGAAGTGGATGAACAGCAGGTGAACCTGACCCGGTTCAGCCTGTTCTTTCCGGAGAAGCGCGACTTCTTCCTCGAGAATCAGGGCGTGTTTGCCTTCGGTGGCGTCGCCGTCAATAACACCTTCCAGACCAGCGATGCGCCGATCCTGTTCTACAGCCGGCGCATCGGTCTGAATCGCGGTCGCGCCATTCCCATCGATGCCGGAGGACGGCTGACCGGAAGGGTGGGACGCTACAGCCTTGGCGCCGTGAACCTGCAGACGGGCGACGAGGCGACGACGGCCACGCCGTCGACCAACTTCAGTGTGGTGCGGATCAAGCGCGACATTCTGGGGAAGAGCAGCGTCGGCCTGATTGCCACCAACCGCTCGACAGCCTCGTCTGGCGTCGGCAGCAATCAGGCATATGGCGTCGACGGCACATTCACGTTCTTCGACAACCTGCAGCTGAATACTTATTGGGCGAAAACCGCCACCGACGGGCGCCGTGGCAACGACCGCAGCTATCGCGCGCAGCTCGACTACCCCGGTGATCGATATGGAGTCCAGCTCGAACATCTGGTGATCGGCGCCGACTTCAATCCGGAGGTCGGCTTCGTGCGGCGCACCGACATGGTGCGCGATTACGTGCAGGCGAAGTTCAGCCCGCGGCCGAAGCGGCGACAGGCGATCCGCAAGTACGTCTACCAGGGACACCTCGAGTACATCGAAAACGGGGCGGGCCGTCTCGAGTCGCGCGAACGTGAAGGGGAGTTCGCCCTCGAATTTCAGAACGGCGATCGCGTCGGCGCGCTCTATACCAACAGCTTCGAATATCTGCCGCGGCCGTTTCCGATCGGCGGCAACGTGGTGCTGCCCGTGGGCGGCTACTGGTTCGATAACGTGAAGTTGAGTTACAACCTGGGGCAGCAGCGAAGGCAATCGGCAAACATCAGCGCCGAGTACGGCACGTTCTACAGCGGGAACAAGAAGACGCTGACGATCGCCCGCGGGCGCGTGAACCTGACGAACCAGTTTTCAGCGGAGCCGACCTACTCGCTGAATCGTGTGCAGGTGCGTGAAGGATCGTTCACCTCACATCTCGCGGGCTCGCGTGTGACGTACACGATGACGCCGCTGATGTTCGTGAGCGCGTTGATCCAATACAACTCCGCCATCAACGCCGTATCCGCCAACGCCCGCCTGCGGTGGGAGTATCGGCCCGGTAGTGAGCTGTTTGTGGTCTACAACGAAGAGCGAAACACCCTCACGCCGCGGTTCCCGTCGCTCTCCAACCGCGCGTTCATCGTGAAGGTAACCAAGCTGTTTCGCTTCTGACCCACGAAGAACACGAAGACGTGTTTAGCCACAAAGGACACAAAGCTCAAAAGAGAAAGAACGCAAAGATCTTTGTGGCGAAGCCCCGGTTTGAGGCGTAGCTGAATGGAGCTCGACGTGCGCCGCGAAGCGGCGCGTTCGGACACGCGAGCCAGAAAAACGAACGCGCTCACGTGATCGATGTTGCGTTCGTTTTTCCGGCTCGCGCGTCCGAACGAGCGGCCTGCAGTTGCAGGCCGCTCACGTCGAGCTTTTTGTGGCCTTTGTGTCCTTTGTGGCTAAACCGTCTTTGTGTGCTCGGCGCGTCTACCGTGTGGCCACTGCTGGCGAGACTGCGCCGAGCTTGCGCGGCGCGGTTTCGTGCAGCAGCAGGCTGAGGATCGTGCCGAGGACCTGTCCGCCGATGGCGAAGTACATCGTGTACTGGATGCCATACGAGGTCGCGATGTTGCCGGCGATCGCCGGGGCTATGCCGCCGCCGAAAACTTCACCAGCGCCGATCACGAGTCCCGCGACCGCGGCGATCAATCCGGGAGGCGCAGCTTCGGCGGCAATCGGTCCGGCGATGACGGACAGCGCGCCGAGATTGGCCAGCGACGCCACAAACAGCAGACCGAACAGCAATGCCAGGTTATCGCCGCCCTGCCGCGTGAAGATGTAGAGAAAGATCGCCGACACGAGGAACGAGCCGCTCACCACCGGTTTGCGCCCGAACACGTCCGACAGCGTCGGCATGCCGAACTGTCCGAGCACGCCGCCCACGCCGATCGCCGATGTCACGAATCCCATCTGCTGCACCGTCAGGTGCAGATAGCTCGCATCGCCGGTCAGGTAGTTCGGCATCATCGCGCTCATGACGAAGATGCCGGCCATCGCGCACAGCAGGTTGACCATCGCCAGGATCACGTTCTTGTGATGGAACATCTCGCCGATCGACGGTCGCTTCCCGGCGGCATGCGACGCATGCATCGTCATTCCCGGCATCTGATCGTGAATGATCTTCCACATGAACGCCGCGACGATCAGGCCAGGCACCGCCACGACCATGAAGACGTACTGCCAGCGCATGTACTGCAGGAGCTGGGTGGCGAGCACCGGCGCCAGCGCCAGACCGAACAGCGCGAAGCCACACTGGAAGATTCCGTTGTTCATGCCGCGACGTTTGGGATGCGACGCTTCGACCGAGGTCGCCACGCCGGTGGCCGCCACGGCACCCTCGGCCACACCCATCAGCACGCGAATCATGACCAGAGCAAGGAACGTTTGTACGAGACCGGTGAGCGCCGACATCAACGAGAAGAAGACGACCGCAGGCGCCAATACCTTTCGTCGGCCGAGTCGATCGGACACGTTGCCGAGCACGAACGCTGAGATGCCCCACGCGATGCCGAGCGCTCCAACGAGATTGCCCAGGTCGGCGGGCGTGAGACCGAGATCCTCGCCCATCTTGGCCGCGAACAGCGGCGGCAGGATCCATCGATCGAGTCCGACCAGACCAAAGCCGAGAAACAGCAGCAGCGTGGCTTTGAACTCGTACGCGGTGTCCCAGGCGCCCGGCGCCGTCGACGCGCTGTGCGCGCCGTGTGAAGGTGTCGCCATGTGATTACCGTCCTCCCGTTGAATGTGCAGTACGCGTAAGCGCCCGGAACACTACCAGATACGCTGCGGGCGTTCAACCGAAGGACGGTAGGGCATGTTCAATGTTCAATCTTCAAATTTATAATTTGAGGATTGATATCTACTCAGCCTGGATGTGAATACCGCACTCCAGCTTCTGTCCCTGCCACCGGCCCGATCGCGGATTGGATGGATCGGGTGGCAGCTCCGTGCACGGCTCGCAGCCGATGCTTGTGTAACCCAATTCGTACAACGGCAGCAGCGGAATGTCGTGCGTCTTCGCGTAGCGCCACACGTCGCGCGTCGTCCATGCCGCAATCGGCGCCACGCGGTGCAGCTGTTTCCCGCTCGGCAGCCGGAAGGGCTCGATCTCCTGCAGGTTCGCTCGTGACGGCGATTGCTCGCGGCGCAGCGCCGTGAACCAGGTGTCGTATCGCTCGAGCGCCGAGAACAGCGGCTCGACCTTGTGCCGCTTGCAGCACGCATCCACGCCCTCGCGCTGCCACAAACCGACGGCGGGCTCGGCCGCCTTGAGGACGATCAGGTTCAGGCCCCAGCGCGCGGCGAGCTCGTCACGATACGCAAGCGTCTGCGGAAAGTGATGGAACGTATCGAGAAACAGGACCGCGATGTCCGGCCGCCGCTGCAGCAGCATGTGCGTCAGGACAACGCACTCGGCCTGAAAGCTGGAGGTGATGCACGGCGCCTCCGCGCTGGCGAACGCGCGATCGATGACCGCGAACGCCTCCTCCTCCCTTGCGGTTTGGGATTCGGGATTTGGGATTTGGGATTTGACCGGATCCAGGATCGCGCTCACGTCAACATCTCCTCGAGCGCCTTGCGTACTGCTTCAGCGGCTTCTTCATCCGACCCCGCGCGTCTGGCCAGATGCGCCAGCCGCTCCGCAAAGGTAAGGGGCGCCGTGTGCAAGGTGGGCGTCTGACGGATCGGCTCGGTAATCATCCCTGCGCCGCAGGTGAACTGCGTCGCCGGATCGATCAGCACGAAGCTGCCGGTCGCACGGTTATCCGTGTAGCGATCGAACACGAGCGGACGCGCCGTCGATATCTGCACCGTGCCGATCTGGTTCAGGACGAGCTGATGATTGACCTCGGCGGTCACCGTACGTGTCGCATGCCTCAGCAGATAGAGGCGGCCCGGATCCAGCGGTCGCTCGTCCATCCACACCAGCTCCGCCTCGAATTTCTGGCCGACGAACGATGGCTCGATGGTCAGCGTGTCACCGCGCGAGATGTCGATCTCTTCGTCCAGGGTGAGGGTGACCGACTGCGGCGCGAACGCCATCGCCAGATCGCCATCGAAGGTGACGATGCGTTTGACGCGCGCCGTGCGACCCGATGGCAACGCCGTGATGCGATCGCCCACGCGGATGATGCCGGAAACGATCTGCCCCGCATACCCGCGGAACTCCTGATCCGGCCGGCTCACCAGCTGCACCGGGAACCGGAAGGGGAGCGCCGGCAGGTTGCGATGCACGTGAACGGTTTCGAGAAACTCGAGCATCGCCGGTCCGCTGAACCAGGGTGTGTTCTCGCTGAGCGTGATCACGTTGTCGCCGTTCAGCGCGCTCATCGGGATCGCGTGAACCGATGCGCCCTGGAGGACCTCCTCGAAGTCGTCGACGATCTTCTCGAACACGTCGCGATCGAAGCCGACGAGATCCATTTTGTTGACGGCGAGCACGAAGTCCTTGATGCCGAGCAGGCGCGCGATCCGCGCGTGCCGGCGCGACTGCACGCGCACGCCGTTGCGCGCGTCGACGAGCAGAATGGCGACGTCGGCGGTCGAGGCACCCGTCGCCATGTTGCGCGTGTACTGTTCATGCCCTGGCGTGTCGGCCAGGATGAACTTGCGCCGTTTGGTCGCGAAATACCGGTAGGCGACGTCGATGGTGATCCCCTGCTCGCGCTCGGCCTTCAATCCGTCGGTGAAAAGCGAGAAATCGATCGGACCGGCGTTGCGATTCTTCGACGCCTTCTCGACCGCGCTGACCTGATCCTCGTACACCGCACGAGTGTCGTGCAGCAGCCGTCCAATCAGCGTGCTCTTCCCATCGTCCACGCTGCCGGCGGTGCAGATGCGAAGAAGTCCTCCGGACATCTAACGCGCCCTCCGGGCGCGAACTCCCAAGTCCCAACTCCCAACTTCCAACTTCTTGGGGGCCTCGGGTTTGGGATTTGGAGTTTGGGATTTGGGATTTGACCGCATCTCAGAAATACCCCTCGCGCTTCTTCACTTCCATCGAGCCATCCTGGTCGTGATCGATGATGCGGAGCAGCCGCTCGGACTGCTTCGTGGCGATGAGCTCGTTGATGATCTTGGGGACCGTGTCAGCGTCGGAATGGATGGCGCCGGTGCATGGAGAGCAGCCAAGCGAGCGCATGCGGCACTTGACCAGCTGCGGCCTCTCACCGGGCATCGTCACCACGAACGGCTGTTCCTGCACGATGAGCGAGTTGCCGCGGACGATGACCTCGCGCTCCTTGGCGAAATACAGCGGGACAATCGGAATGTTCTCGAGGTGGATGTACTGCCAGATGTCGATCTCGGTCCAGTTCGAGAGCGGGAACACGCGAATGCTCTCGCCCGGCCGGATGCGGCCGTTGAGCAGGTTCCAGAGCTCGGGCCGTTGTCGTTTGGGATCCCACTGACCGTTGGGGTCGCGGACCGAGAAAATCCGCTCCTTTGCGCGCGAGCGCTCTTCATCGCGTCGCGCGCCGCCAATCGCCGCGTCGAAGTTGCCTGCCTGCAGCGCATCGAGCAGCGCCTTCGTCTTCAGCAGGCCGCAGCAGCGCTGCGTCCCGACCTTGAAGGGCTGCGTGCCCTCGCCGATCGCCTCCTCGTTCGTGTGGACGATGAGCCGCGCGCCGACGGCCTTGGCCATGTCGTCGCGGAACTGAATCATCTCGCGGAACTTATAGGTGGTGTCGATGTGCAGGAGCGGAAATGGAATCGGTCCCGGGTAGAAGGCCTTCTGCGCCAGCCGCAGCAGGACGGAAGAGTCCTTGCCGATCGAGTAGAGCATCACCGGCCGCTCGAACTCGGCCACCACTTCGCGCATGATGTGGATGCTTTCGGCCTCGAGCGCGCGGAGGTGGTCGAGCTGCAGCTCGGCGGTCAGGTCCGGGGATACGGCGACGGTGGACATTTTTGATCTTTGACTTTTGATCTTTGATTGCAAATGAGTGATTTTCGACTCAGGCTTCGCCGACTGCCCCCGCGGTCCCCGAAATCAAAAATCAAGAATCAAAGATCACAAATAAAAAAAGCCCGGGATGTTCGTCCCGGGCTTCGATCTTCAGCGAATCTGGTGTGTTCTGCGATTTACCCTAACTGCTGAGACGCGAGCGCGCGGGACCGGTTGGTCCTTGTACAAGTGCAACAACAGGCGCAGGTGCGGCAGCTCCGGGCGAACACGGTTCACTGATTCTACCGTGGTCTAGGACGCGAAGCCAAGCCCGCGCGGTGCGGAGGCATCCGCACCAATAGTGCCCCATTTTAGCCGGACCTTCGCGAATCGGGGCTGGTCAACGGCGCACGTAATACTGTGCTGCACGCGATCACCGTGCTAACATCAGCTCATCATGAAGACGAACGTCACGCTCAAGCTCGATGCCGACCTTCTGCGCGAGGCGCGTGTCGTGGCGGCCGAGGAAGGCCGGTCGATAAGCGCGCTGCTGACGGACCGGCTCGAGGCGATCGTGCGCGAGCGCAAGGCGTTCGACAGGGCTCGCCGACGGGCCCTCGCGCGGCTGAACGAAGGTCTCGATCTCCAGTGGACGCCCGCCAGGTCCCGCGACGAGCTCCATGAGCGATAAGTACTTCGTGGACACGAACATCCTCATGTACGCCCACGACACGGCCGCAGGCGACAAGCACCAGCGCGCCAGAGCACTCATCGAGGAGCTGTGGCAGAAGAGGTCCGGCGTCGTCAGCACACAAGTCCTGCAGGAACTGACCGTGAACCTGCGCCGGAAAGCAAAGAAACCGCTCGATGCAAAGGCCACTCGTGAGGTGGTGTCCGACTACCTCACGTGGCAGGTAGTCGTGAACACCGGCGAATCGATCCTGGAGGCGCTGGACCTCGAAGCGCGGTATCAGGTGTCGTTCTGGGATGCCCTGGTGATCCAGGCCGCCCATGCCGCCGGCGCCGACATTCTCTATTCCGAGGACCTGTCCGACGGGCAACGGTATGGAACAGTGCGCGTCAAGAACCCACTGACCCTCTAACTGAAGATGAATTTGCTCCGTGACTTCCGTGTTATCGAACTCCGTGGTTCGACGTAGGCGAGCTCGGGGACTAAAACAGGAATTTCACGGCGAGCTGGATCACGCGCGGGTCGAGCGCGGACGTGATCGTCCCGAAGTTCGCCGCGCCCAGCGTTGCGGCCGGTGCGCCGAAATTGACCGTGTTCAGTAGATTGAACACTTCCGCCCGCAGCTCGACCGAGCGATCGCGGCCAATCGGGACGAGACGCATTACCGCAAGGTCCACATCCCGATAGGACGGGCCCCGCACCGGATTGCGCGACGCTGTCCCAAGTGAAAACTGGTTTGCCAGAGCGAACGCCGCAGTGTTGAACCAGTGCGCAGGGGTCCGCTGGTCAGCCGGAAGCTGTGGATCGCCGACCAGATTCGGCCGCTGCGTCGTGAAGCCGGCATAGCCCAGGGAATTGGCCTGCGTCACGGCGACCGGGACACCCGACTGCAACGTCATGACGGTCCCGACGCTCCAGTGGCTCGCCAGCGCGCCGACGATCCCCCGCGGCTGCCTGCCGCGGCCGGCACCAAATGGCAAATCCCAGACGAGCGAGGCGCCGAAGTAATGGGGAATGTCGCCGCTCGAATAGTCATAATCGCGGGCGAGATTGTGGCTGTCTGCGACGGCGGCGTTGGTCAGCGGTCCCGTCAGGATGGACGCGTCGAAGACCGTGGACGCTGTGTCCTTCAGCGTCGATCGTGTATAAGCGGCGGAATAGGTCAGCCCGTGTGCCGGTCGTTGACGAATGCTGACTGCGATCCCCTGGTACCTGCTCACGCCGACGTTGTTTCGATACAGGCTGACCGCCGTGTATTCGGGATACGGTTTCAGGAGCTGTGCGACGGTCACCGTCGGGTCGCCAATCGACGACGAACGCGGAACGACACCGAAGAACGGGTTCGGCACGCGCGCGAGGAGCGCAGGACCGAGCTGCAATTGCTCCTCCGTCAATTGATTGATGTTGCTGTCAGGGATTCCGACGTGCGAAATCTTCGAACCTATGTACGACACTTCGACGACGGTGTTGCTCGTGAGCTCCCGCTGCACTGACGCGTTCCACTGCTGCGCATAGCCGGACCCGAGCGTTCGATCGACCGCGAACACGCCCTGCCCCAGGCCGGCGGTGGGTGTGGCGCTGATCGGCGCAACCGTCGGCCCTTTCGCGAGCACGAAGGCTGGTGCGACGTTGTCGAGCGTTCGCAGCGTGACTTCCTGCAGGAAGGGAAACGTCGGCGTCGTGAACGGCGTGGTGATGCCGGCCATTTCGATCCACACGACCCCATACCCGGCGCTCGCGACGGTCTTGTCGGTCACGCGATAGACCGCCCCGAAGCGGGGACCGAAGTTGTTCTTCTTCAGCGGCCGTACGGGGTTCGTACCTGGATAGTCGAGCAGCCGCGTCTGCAGATTGAACACGGCGGTCTGGCCGTTGATCTCGGTCGACGGAAAGTTGAGCGTATATCGCAGCCCCGGATTGATCGTCAGGCGATCCGATACCTTCCAGTCGTCCTGGATGAAATACTCCTGAAAACGCGCGCGCTCCTGGATCTCCGACTGCTGGAAGTCGATCGCGAACGTCTGCACCTGCCCGAGCAGGAAGCTCGCGAACGCATTGCCGGTGCCGGTGACGCCCGGCAAATCGCTGCCAACGGTGCTGAACGTGAAGGTGCCGGTGGGCCAGGGAGGTTGCGTCACGTTGAGCCGCTCCCACCGCCAATCGAGTCCCAGCTTTATCGTGTGGCGCCCTTTCAGCCATGTCAGCGAGTCGGCGACTTCGCTGACGCTGGTATTGAAATTCGAGGCAGTGTTCTGCGGCGATCCGAGTTGCTGGTAGCCGTTGGGAGCGAAGGTCGGCATGGTGGACGGAAAGTGCGTGTCGGCGGGCAGGCCCGGGATGTTCAATGCGCTCCCGGCCCGTCCGGGCAGCTGCGCCGCGGTCCGTTCGACCCTGCGGCGCGTGTCTCCGATCCGCACTTCGTTCAGGAGGTTGCTCGAGAAGGTGTGTTGGTAATTCGAGGCAAACGCCCACGAGCGCGTCTCCTGCGGTCCGATGGAGACGCTTCCCGCCGGAATGGCACCGCTGCCGTCGGAAAACGGCGTCACCGGCAGAGCGTGATCCTGAAAGTACGTCAGGCGTCCGAACGCCTGGTCACGGCCGGAGCCGAACTTGTGGTCCAGGCGCACGTCGCCCTGCTCCTGATCGTCGACTTCGTTGCCGGTGCGGCTGTAGTTGTTCGCCGTACCGGGGGACGTGGGCAGCGGGTAGCGCTCCAGAAGCGCGCGCGCGACGGGATCCATCGCGCCTGGTGGAATCGCGTTGCCGGGAAATGGCGACCGCGTCGAGCCGGCGGTGGTGGACGGATCGTAGATGACCGGCACCCGCCCGGCGATCGTTTCGGTGAAGATTCCCTGGCGTTGCAGCAGTGTCGGAACCGTCGACGTCACCGTCCGGCCGATCCGCTGACGCTGTCCCTGATAATCCGCGAAGAAGAACGTGCGATCCTTCGCGACAGGCCCGCCGAGCATTCCACCGTATTGGTTCCGGCGGTATGCCGGATTAACGGGATTGGCCGACTGAAAGAAGTTCCTCGCGTTGAGGTGCTCGTTGCGGAAGAATTCGAACACGCTGCCATGGAACGCGTTGCCCCCTGACCTGGTGGTGAGATTCACCACCCCGCCATTGAATCGGCCGAACTCGGCGGGCGGGCTGTTGCTCTCGATCTTGAACTCCTGGATGGCGTCGACGATCGGGTAGTAGGCGACCTGTCCTGGTTCCGGCTGCAGCACGGAGATGCCGTCGAACAGATACTCGTTGGTGCGCGGTCTGCCGCCGTTGATGCGTGGCAGCACGGAATTGGGCGGCAGCGCCACACCGGGAGCAATGGCGGCCAGCATGATGAAGAGGCGGCCATTCAGCGGCAGCTGCACGACCTGTTCATGCTGGACGACGGTGCCGAGACTCGCGCTTTCGGCGCGGACGACCGGCGCGTCGGCGACGACGGTCACCTGTTCCTGCAGGGTTCCAACCGCGAGCTCGAAGTCGATGCGCGCCTTCACACCGGTGGCGAGACGGATGCCCTCGCGGCGAAGGGACTTGAATCCGGCGAGCTCGACGTCGATGCGATACTCGCCCGGCGGCAGACTGGCAGCGGTGTAGACGCCGTCCTCGGTGGTGATGACCACGCGCTGACGGTTGGTCGCGACGTCGATGACGGTGACGGTCACTCCGGGAACGGCGCGGCCATCGGGGTCTTTCACCACGCCGGTGATCTCTCCAGCGGCGACCTGCGCGTGCGCGGGAAGCGCCGTCAGGAGGACCAGGAGCGCCGCGGCGAGGCGGCACCGGCGGAAGTCTCTGTGAGGAGCGGGCATGAGGAGACCACTCTACAGAGGCCAGAACCAGGATTCAAATCGACTGAAATCGACTTCTTCAGGACTACGAAGGTTGCTTCGCGACGAACAGCAAGATCATGAAGAATTCTTGCCTTCGTGTTCTTCGTGGGTGCTGACGGCCTTCGTGGTTGAGCAACGGAAAGAAACTTTCGATCTAGCCGCGCTTGCCGGATGGCCGTCGGCGGCGCGATGGCGACGGCCGGGCGGCCTCGCGTCCGACCATCACCTCCGTCGACTTGATGATGGCCACCGCGTCGTCCCCCCGCTTCAACTTCAGTTCGGCAATCGCGTCGGCGGTGACCACCGCGGTGAGCGTCTGATCGCCGATGCGGAGCCGGACCTGCGCGAGCAGGCCGTCGACCCGCACTTCGTCGACGTACCCCCGCAGCTTGTTGCGGGGACTCAGGCTGACGATGATGCCGGTGGGACCTTTCGGCGCCGTGCCCCTGACCGCGTGGGGAGTGCCGCGCGCGATCAGGCGATCGATCTCGGCCTCCGAGATCCGGTGGTGGCCGCCGGCGGTCGTCGTCGTGCGCACCTTGCCGTTGTAGATCCACTGCTTGAGCGTCGAGTAGCCGATTCCGAGTCGTTGGGCGGCGGCGGAAACGGTGACGAGCGTCATGACAATTCGCCTCGAATCGTATCATTACGTGCAACCCGGCACGAGTAGGTCTTGACCGCCAGCCACACCCGTCCGCCGGAGTGCAAGCCGAGACGTTCGAACGCCCGGGGCGTGACGTGCACCACCAGCCGTGTGCCCGTGGCGGTGACCATTTCCGCGACGATGGTGGGTCCTTCACGGCGGCTGGCGGTCAGCGACGCCTCGATGATGTTGAGCGCGCTGAGGCCATGCGGCGGTTCGCTCGCGATCAGGATGTCGCCGGCGCGAATGCCGATGGTCACCCACGATCCACCCGGCACGTCGGCAATAGGCACCTCGAGCTCAGGGCCCGACGTGCCGACTCGAACGTGCATCGTCCCGCCGACCTCGTCCCGGGCGAGGACCTGACCGGGGAGCAGATTTTCGAATCCCGCCAGGCTGGCGACGAGCGGGTGCGTCGGATGCTCGAGCACCGCGTGCGGAACGCCCGTCGCCAGCACGCGGCCGTGTCCGACGACGACGACCTGCTCGCCGAGGGCGTAGACCTCGCGGTGCGAGTGCGTCACATACAGCACCGGAATCCGCCGCTGTTGGTTCCAGCGCCGGAGGTCGTCGATGATGCGCGACTGAATGTCGAAGTCGAGCGCCGTCAGCGGCTCGTCCAGTAGCAGGAGCGACGGCTCGGTGACGAGCGTCCGCGCGAGGGCGACGCGCTGTCGCTCGCCGCCGGAGAGCCGGTCCGGCTTGCGATCGAGAAAACCGTCGATGCCGAACATCCCTGCCGTTTCCGTCCGCCTCCGGTCGCGTTCGGCGGCCGGCACGCCGCTGAGCCCGTAGTCGATGTTCGCGGCGACCGTCAGGTGAGGGAACAGCGCGAGATGCTGGAACACCATGCCGACGCGCCGATGCCGAGGCGGCGCGTTGACACGAGCGTCGTGGTCATACAGCACCGTGTCATCGAGCGTGATCCGCCCCGCGTCCGGCGTCATCAGACCGGCGATGCAGCGGAGGATGGTGCTCTTTCCCGATCCCGACGCGCCGAACAGAATCGTGATGCCGCCGGACGCCCGGAAGTCCACGTCGATGCTGAACGACGGCGAGACTCGCTTGACGATCCTCGCCGTCAGCGTCATGCGAGCGGAGAAGCCGCCCACGGGCGGCGGCGGATCCCGTAAACGGCCGCGAGGAGGAGGAACGACAGCAGCAGCAGGACGAATGCGGTCGCCCTCGCCTCGTCATAGCGCAGCGCCTGGACGTCGTCGTAGATCGCGATCGAGACGGTGCGGGTAATGCCGGGCAGGTTTCCGCCCACCATCAGCACGATGCCGAACTCGCCAATCGTGTGCGCGAACGTCAGGACGAGCGCGGCAAGGAATCCCTCGAGCGACAGCGGCATCGTGATGCGCAGGAACGTGCGCCAGGGCGATGCGCCGAGGACCGCTGACGCGTCGCGCAGCGTCGGATCGAGCTGCGCGAAGGCGGCGGCGAGCGGCTGCACGGCGAACGGCAGGCTGTAGAGCAGCGACGCGATCACCAGTCCCTCGAACGTGAAGGCGAGGCCGTGGCCGGTCCACTGCGTCCACCACCGCCCGAGCGGGCTGCGCGCACCGAGTGCGACCAGCACGTAGAAGCCGAGAACCGTCGGCGGCAGGACCAACGGCAGCGACACCACCGATTCAACGAGGAAGCGGCCGCGAAATCGCGTGACCGACAGCCAGTAGGCGAGCGGAACGGCGAGGACGAGCAGAATCGCCGACACCGTGGCGGCCAGTCTGATGCTCAACCCGAACGCCTGCCAGTCCATGCGGGAACCGCGTCCGACCTACCGCTGCGGCGGCGGCCCGAAGCCGAACGCGGCAAACGTCCGCCGCGCCTCGGCGCTCCTGAGGTACTGCAGCAGCGCACGACCAGCGTCCTTGTTTCGCGATGCCGAGACGAGAACCGCCGCCTGCACCACCGGCGGATACCGGTCCGCCGGGATGTCGATGAACGTGCCGCTGGTTTTCAGCGCGGCGCCGACGGCAAGGGAATGCGCGAGCAGACCGACGTCGGCGTTGCCCGATTGCGCCAGTTGGGCTGTGTGCGCGATGTTCTCGCCGAACACGAGCCTGTCCTTCACCGCGTCGTAGACGTTGCCCGACTTGAGGGCGGCGACGGCGGCGCGGCCGTACGGCGCCAGATCGGGATTGGCGATGGCGATGCGCCGAACCCGTGCGTCGCGCAGCAGCGCGAGGCCTCTCTTGACATCGAGCCCGCTGTCGGCGCGCGTCCACAGTACGAGACGGCCGGTCGCGTACTCGTAGAGCGTGTCGGCCTTGGCCTGACCGGCGGCGACGAGCCGGCGCGGATAGTCCGCGTCCGCCGAGAAGAAGACATCGAAGGGCGCGCCATTCTGGATCTGCGCGAAGAAATTTCCCGACGAGCCGAACGAGGTCGTCGCCGTCACGCCCGTAGCTTTCTCGAAAGCCGCGAGCAGCGACGGGAGCACCGTCTGCAGATCCGACGCCGCGGCCACAGCCACCGTCCGCGTGCCCGCGCTTTGCGCGACCGATCTCGATGGCGCGGCTGCCGCCGCGACCATGGCAACGACGGCGAACCACCGCCACGGATTAGGTCGCTCGAGGCAGTCTTGGGTCATACTATCCACGATTCTAGCCGGTTATCGCCGGCGATGTCGCGTCAACGTCCGGCGGACACCATGAGGAGCATCCACCATGGCACTCAGCGCGCGCAACAGCCTGCGAGGGACCGTCGAAGAGATCATCTGGGGCGACGTGCTGGCGCACGTCACCATTCGCGTCGGGGAGGATGTCATCGAGTCGGTCATCACCCGGAGAAGCGCCGAAGAACTGAAGCTGGCCAAAGGCGACCGCGTCAGCGCTGTGGTGAAGGCCACCGAAGTCATGATTGCCAAGTCGTGAGCGTCGCCGGTCCGGTGGTTGTGATCCGGCGCGCACCGGGCCCACGGTCACCAGGTTGATAAAAAATCGTTCAGAGCCACCACGAGCTGTCAGGGGCCGATGATGTGTTTGGCCTCGCTGAGGAACCGCTCGGTCCCGTCGATCAGTGCGGCTGCTTCCTCAGGTGTAAACACTGCGGCCGGTTCGTAATCGGCGTCCTCACGATCCCGCTGCATCCGCGAGATGAACCGTCCCGTTGTTGTTTGCAGTGTTCCTGTCCGGACGAAGTGCTCGCCCACAAGCGATACCACGGCCTTGTGCGTTTTTGGTTCCAGGCCGATCGAGAACAGCAACGCCCGGGCCGCATGAAAGACGCAGTAATAGGCGCGCGACACCGCCCCATACGGAAAGCCGGCCGACAGCAGCGCGCGTGCCTCGCTCAGGCAAGTCTCGGCGCGCGCGATCTCATCTCGCGCGTTGCGGTGTTGGTTCTCGCCGGTCACACCGCGATTCCCTCGCCCTCGATCTCGCGCGCGATGAGGCGCTCGCGCTTTTTCAGTTCTTGAAACCGGGATTCCTCGAGCACCATGGGCGCGAGCGTCACCCGATGTTCGAGGCCGATGTCATAGGCGAGGTCGTAGATCTCGTATCGCCGGGCGCGCCAGGGCGTTGTCACCACGAGCGCGATGTCGACATCCGAATATTCGTCTCCTTCACCGCGGGCGCGGGAGCCGAACAGCCGTGCAGCCTTGAGCTCCGGACCCAGAAGATTCCGCACGCGGGCCATGAACTCGCTCAACGCTGCCTGCTCGGCGCGACTCAGGGTCGGGGGCGGCGACGATATCGGCATATGTGTGGCTATTTTCGCGCGAAGCGGTAGTTGCCGGACACGTGCTTCACGTGGAGGCCGCCGGCGCCGCCTTCGATGAATTCGACGCCCAGCGCAGGGCGCATGCATCTGGCGCTCACTTCCAGCCAAGCCGCGGGCAGCCGACTGTACAAACGTCACTTCTCCGCGATCCCAAAGTGCACGTCGCGCTCGAACTCTACATGGGCGCCGAATCGTGACTCGAATGTGTCGATTAACTCCAGCCGAAACCGGTCCCACCGCTCGTCAGACAGGCGCTCCCGGAGCACGGTCCCCTGAATGCTCGCATTCCGCGACGCGAGGAAATCGCTCGTTGCCATGCGCATCGCGTACGTGCGCGTGTGGACAACCGCGTGCTGCAGACCTGCTGCCGTAAGTGCCGACTGCAGCCTCGACGTATTGGCAAACCACGCATCCCAGGGAATGTGCGCTCGAAAACCTCGCTCGAGTTCGTCGCGATCGACGAATCGCGATGCGACTTCCGTCCACAGTTGCGCCGCCGGGTTCGGCAGCGCCCCCCACACGGTCATTCCAACGCGCGCTCCACGGCGACAGACGCGCACTATGTCCGTCAGGGCAAGACCGTAATCCGCTACGTGTGAAAGCACGAACCCTGCGACCGCGACGTCGAACGTTGCAGCAGCGAACGGAAGCTGCGGCATCTGTGCGACGACGACGGGATACTGGAACGTCCTCCGTCCTTCCTGGAGCATCGTCAGCGCCGCATCGACGCCTACGATCAACGTGTTTGGTCCCGTTGCAGTTCTCATGCGCTCGGCAATGATGCCAGTGCCCGTACCGACGTCCAGGATTCTCATGCCCGAGACCGGTGCCAGGAGAGCAATCAGGTCCGACGCTGGCGGTCCAAATTGCACCGGCGCCGTGATCAGACGATAAACGTGTGCTGTTGCCGGATCGGAATAGGGCGACGTCACATTGTTGTGGCGGCGGGACCGCGTGCCGGTCCCGCCGGATCATGTGCTCGGGCTCGCAACACGTCCATGCTATTGGTTGGTCCAATTCACTTCCGCGGCTGCCGCGTATTTGCCGGGCCATTCCAGCCGGAAGTCGCCGTGCTGCGCGCGCATCGTCTGAGTGGTGGCGATCTTCGCGTCGTTCCAGAAGAAGCCGCCCTTCGGATAGACGATGTGCACTTCCTTCGGTTCACCGGACATGACGTCACGAATCGGCGTCAGCTGCAGTTCGACGGCTCCCGGCACGCGGACGACGGATTGCTCACCAGCGGCCTTGACCTCGACCGGCATGCGAATCGGACCCTCGAACTTGCCGATGGTACCGGCCAGCGCCTCCCAGGGCATGCCGCCGAGCTGACCCGAGAGCACGGTCGCAAAGGCGTTGACCTGTTCGTCGCTGGCCTTGTCATCGATGAAGAGCACGACGTGCCCGTTCCCTTCGTGGATCGCTTTGGGGTACTTCGCGGCCACGACCGCGCGCACGCCGTTCAACGACACATCGCCGACACGGCCTTCCTTCACATCGAAGCCGACGATGAACTCACACTTGCCCTCGTTTGGAAATCCGGCGAACTGACAATTGCATCCGTGCTGACAATTGCACGCTTCGATGCTTTCAGCTTTCACTCGGTAGCTGGTCTTCCCAGCCGTCGCTGCACTCATCTGAGATCCTCCATGGCAGATCAGGAAATTGCGTTAACGGGAGCTGCCGACGGTTCCGTCATGCGGATGGCGACGATCATGCCGGACACGAATGTTACGGCAGCCACGAGCCACATCGCGGTCACCAGTCCCAGTGCGTCGGCGATGATGCCCGTGAGCACGGCGCCGATGGCGTACCCCAAATCGCGCCACAGGCGATATACGCCAATCGAAGAGGCGCGCCAGGACGGATGGGCGACGTCGCCGATTGCCGCGAGCAGTGTCGGATAGACCATCGCCGTTCCAATTCCCAGCAGCAGCGCGCCGACGGAAAACCCGGCAAAGGAGGTCGTCATCGTCACCACACCAATGCCCACGGCTTGAATCCACATCCCCGGCGCGATCAGCCACTTTCGACCGGCGTGATCGGACAGCGGTCCGGCGGCGAGCTGGCCGATGCCCCAGGTTGCCGGGTAAACGGCGGCAAGCGTACCAATCTGCGCCAACTCCATTCCAGCGGCGGCAAAAAATAGTGGAAACAGTCCCCACGCCATCCCGTCGTTGAGGTTGTTGACGAATCCCGCCTGGCTGACGCTCGACAAATTGCGATCGGTCAGCGTGGTGCGCCAGAACACCTCATGGCCGCGGTCCGATGCGATCGCGTGATTCGATTCGAGCATCACGTGCGCCCATGTCTCGCGCGTCAACAGCGACAGCGAGAGACCAGCCACCACGAATGCAACACCGAGGTAGAAGGGCTGCGGTCGCAGCCCCGCGCGCTCGGCGATCCAGGCGGTCGCAAAGGCCGAGAGTGCCGCGGCTAGGTAGCCGGCGAACTCGTTCAGCCCCGTTGCCAGCCCGCGGCGGCGCGGACCAACAAGATCGATCTTCATGATGACGGTCGTCGACCACGTGAGGCCCTGACTGACGCCCAATAGCGCGTTGGCCACGAGAATCCATGTCCACGACTGCGCCCACATCAACATGAACGGCACCGGCACTGCCACGAGCCACCCTGTCAGCAGCAGGTGCTTCCGACGTCCGCGATCGGCGAGCTGTCCAGCCGTGTAATTGGTCAACGCCTTCGCCAGGCCGAATACGGCGATGAACGATACGATCGCGGTGCGCGCCGCCAGGTGAAAATCATTGGCGGCGATCGCCGGCACGATGCTGCGTTCCATGCCGACCATCGCCCCGACGAGGGCATTCACCACGACGAGCAAAGCAAATTGCCCGAGGTTCTCGCGCAGGCCGAGCCGAATCGCGGCGGCGTCGTTCACGCGGGACTCTCCAGTTGCGTGCCCCGATTCGCCGCCAGGATTTGCTGCATCGCCGCGGGCTTGTCCGGCACGTCCGCCAATGCGGCGATGAAGGCGTCGCGATCCAACGAGAGCATCGCGTTCCAACGACGCTCGAAGGCGATCGTGCTCGACGGCTTGCCGCTCAGTCCGGCGCCGCAGAGCGAACCCGAGAAGTGCCCCGGGTAGATTTCGAGATCGTCGGCGAGCGTCAGCAGTTTCTCGTGAATGCTGGTGTAGAGGCGCGACGCGTTTTCGCGGGCATGACCCGGCAGATCGGGCCGGCCGACGGCACCGACGAAGAGCGTGTCCCCGGTGAGGACGAACCAAGGATCTGTTCCGCGCTTCAGATCCGTGACCAGCAGCGACACGCTGTCCGGCGAATGCCCGGGGGTGTGCAGCACTCGGACCCGCGTGTTTCCGAGCTCGATCTCTTCGCCGTCGTATAGCGGCGTGAACGGCACCGCGACATCGGCGGATTCGTGCAGGCGATACGCGGCACCTGTCTTTTCCGCCAATGCCACACCACCGGAACGATGGTCCGCGTGGACGTGCGTGTCGATCACCTGCGTGATTCGCATCTTCTTGGCGCTGGCGAACGCGGCATAGGCTTCCACGTCGTCCGCGCGCGGATCCACGACGGCGCATCTGCCCAGCGTGCCGCAACCGAGCAGATACGAGGCGCACCCCAGGTCGTAGTAGTAGAAAGGTCTGAAGATCATGCCCGGGCGTCGGCGCCGGTTTCGATCGGGTAGCCGGCGGCGCGCCATTCCGGAAACCCCTCAACCAGACGATGCGCTGTGCGCCCTTTGGCGCGCAGGATCTCGACCGCGCGGTCCGCATACACGCAGTACGGGCCGCGACAGTAGGCGACGTATTCCTTCTGTTTGGGCAATTCACGCAGACGCTGGTGGATCTCATCGACGGGGACCGAGATCGCGCCGGCAATGTGGCCGGCGGCATACTCGTTCGCGGGTCGTGTATCGAGAATCACGACGTCCTTCGACCGCGCCCGGGCGAGCAGACGTTTCATCGTCATCGGCTCCAGCGCGTCGCGACGGCCGAAGTGTTCGCGCACGATGCGCTCGAATTCGGCCAACCGATGTTCAGCGACCGTGCGCAGCGCGCGGGAGACGTCATACACGGCCGGATCGGCAAGGCGGTAGTAGACGTACAGTCCCTGCTTGCGCGCGTCGACGAGCGACGCTCGCCGCAACGCCTGCAGATGCTGCGAGGCATTGGCGAGCGACAGGTCGACTTCGGCCGCCAGCGAATCGACCGTGCGTTCGCCCTGGGCAAGCAGCTCGAGCAGCTCGAGACGAACGGGGCTGGACAGCGCCTTACCGATGCGTGCGAGCTGACCGTAGAGGCTGTTTTTGAAGTGACGGTGCCTGGCGTCCGCCATAAATCAAGTAATCAATACATTACTTGAGTAGCGCCGGTCAAGGACTTCTTCGGCGATACGGCCCGGGAGTGGTTTCGGTGTTGCCTCCGGGAGGCGAGCCGCCGAACCGACTACTTGCGCGCGAAGCGGTAGTTGCCGGATACGTGCTTCACGTAGAGACCGCCGGCGCCGCCTTGAATGAATTCGACGCCGAGCCCGTATAAGCCGGCGAACTCGGTGTTGGATGTGGCAACGAGCTCGACCTCGCCGCGGCCGTCCATGTTCGCCACCAGCTTTCCGTTGCGGACCGCGATCGTGACGACGCGAGCGGCCGTCCTCCAGTAGGGCCGCTGCTCTTCATACGTGCCGACGTATTTCGCGAGGATCTCCGGCGCAACCGGCACCTCGCCTGTGCGTTCGTCCGACGCTTTGCCGACCCAGTGGTCGAGCATGCGACGATTCTCGTTGCATACCCATTCGATCATCTCGGTGTCGGCGGCAAGCTCCGCGCGAACGGCGACAGTCCACGGACGTGAGTAGAAAGCTGGATCGGACAGCGTGACCTCGACGTCCAGATGCCCGAAGTCGCGCCGGCGATAGCGTTCGGTCATGCGCAGCGCCTCCGTGTGCGGACGACCGTCATGATCGAGCCACGAGCCCTCGTTGAAGCCGTTGCTTTCGACCACCAGCGTGTCACCCTCCCAATGTCCCACCGAATACCCCATCCAGCTCGGGTTCGGCGACGACTCGAGCGACCGCCCGTCCATGAAGATCTGTCGGTAGGTGAGATCGGGATTGAGCATGATGATGAGCGCCGGCGTCTGGACGATTTTCATCTGCTCGGCGCCGGTGATGTCTGCGGCCGTCACGTATCCCGGTCCAAGCGGCAGACACACCACGTTCATGTAATCCCTGCCGAGGTTCTCGGCTCGCTGCTTGACGAGCGCGTGCACCGACGGCTGAATCTCCTCGGGTTTCAGATCCGCCACGATGTTGCGGTGGTACTTCGGCGAGATCTTGTTCCAGAGCCCCGTCAGGTCCGGCTTGCCGTCCGGGGTACGTGGCGCGGGCGCCGAGAGATTCGGCTTGCCGTCGGCGGTGCGCGGAATTCCCGGCGTCGGCTGTTTGAGCCACTGCGCCGGGGCTGGCACAGCGACAGCGACGAGCACGGCGGCGAGGAACAGGGCTTTCATGATGGGCGGATTATCGCAGGTTTGACGAGCGGTTTGACGAACAAGGCGAGCCTTGAAGGCGCGCCGACCGCGTGGTCGCGCGGACCTTGTCAGGTCCGCGCTTGGTCGCGAAATCGTTTCCAATCGATTTTCAGTTTGCGCATGCGGGCACGCAACGTGTGCGGGTTGATCCGCAGCATCCGGGCGGCCCCGTGAACACCTTCGATCCGCCCATGCGTGTGTCGCAGCGCCACTTCGATATGTCGCCGGACGACATCATCCAGTGGCGCGATGGGTCCGGGCGTTTCGGCCTCCGCTGCCGCACCGGCCAGGCCGGGCGCAGACGACGTGGCCACCTGGCCCAAGGCCGCTGCGACCGCGAGCGCGCGCCCCTGGCCGATCAGCACGGCGCGATCCATCACCGCCGCCATCTCACGCACGTTGCCCGGCCACTTATATCCCGCCAGCACTCGCACATCGTCATCGGAGACGGCGACCGGCCGCAGGCCGAACCGATTGGCGGCGCGCTCGGCGAAATAGTCGGCGAACGCGCGAATGTCGGACGGGCGATCTCGTAAGGGCGGAATGACGATCGGGAAGACCGAGAGGCGGTAGTAGAGGTCTTCGCGGAACGCCTGCGTCTCGACCATCGCCGGCAGATCGCGGTGAGTGGCGGCGACGATGCGCACGTTGACGTGGATCGGACGCTCACCGCCGACGCGAACGACTTCGCCGTCCTGCAGCACGCGCAGCAGACGGACCTGTGCCGCCAGCGAGAGCTCGCCGACTTCGTCGAGGAACAACGTGCCGCCGCTGGCCTGTTCGAACCAACCCTTGCGACGGCTCACGGCGCCGGTAAACGCGCCGGGCTCGTGGCCAAAAAGTTCTGAGTCGATGAGTTCGGGCGCGATGGCGCCGCAGTTGACACGGCGGAAGGGCCCATGCCGAAAGGTCGAGTCCTCGTGAATCGCCCGCGCAATGATTTCCTTCCCCGTGCCGGTCTCGCCGAACAGGAGCACCGGCGCATTGCTGCGCGCCACGACGCGGGCGCGGCTCATCACAGCGGCGAGCCCGGTATCGCCGCCGATCAACCGTTCTTCGCCGGCATTGGCGCCGGCATTGATCAGCTGATCCGGCCCCATCCGGCCACTGCCGCCAGGACGGCGGGTGGCCATACGCTGTGACATCTGATGGGATCATACCAGCAAATCATCTGGCACCGTGATATGTCACGGCCATGGTGTGGAAACTCGTGGGGTTTGCGCGCATTCTCGAGCGGTCCGACCGGCGCACGAATTGCCCTGTGCTCGTTCGAATGGAACCGACGTCGCTCGCGCTCATCGGTATCACGTTCCTGGCCGCCATCGTCAATGGCGCGCTCGGGTACGGGTTCTCCTCCATCACGGTCCCACTCGCGCTGCTGTTTCTGACCAATCGCGTGCTCAATCCGGCGCTGGTGCCAATCGAGGTCGCGCTCAACGCCTACATGCTGTGGGTGAATCGCGCCGGCATCCCTGGCGTATGGCGGCGCGTGCTGCCGATCGTGATCGGCCTCGCCCCGGGTGTGTTGCTCGGCACCGCGTTCGTGTCGAGCGTCCATCCCGGGTGGCTGAAGTTCTGGACGTTCTGGGCGTTGCTGCCGCTGATTCTGTTGCAGGCTGCCGGGCTGCGACGTCCCATCAAGTCAGAGCGATCTGCCGGTGTTCTCTTCGGCGGAGGCGTTGGCGTGCTCTATTCGGTGACCACGATTTCCGGGCCGCCGCTGGCGGTGATGCTCAGCAACCAGGGCTTCACGAAAGGTAACTTCCGCACGGCGCTCGGGTTCATCCGCCTCGCCGAGTCCTCCATGACCGCGGTCGCGTACTTCTATGCCGGCCTGTTCACGATTCAGAGCGCGGCGCTGATGCCGTTCATCCTTCCCAGTATCGTCGTCGGCGTGCCGATTGGCGCGTGGTTGATCCGCCAGATTCGTCCCGAGACGTTCCGTCGCATCTGTATGAGCTTCGATGCCTGGGTTGTCGCGTTCGGCTTGTCGAACCTGTTGAAGGACCTCCATCTGGTGCAAAGCAACCTGGCGTTCCTGCTCATGTTCGCGGTGGGCGCGCTCGATGCGGTGCTGCTGTATTACTTCTTCACCGTGCAGCTGCCCAAGGTGAAGCGCGAGGCTGACGAAGCGGCGGTGTCGACGACACCGAGCACCGGCTTCATTCCTGCAGTGGCCGAAACGTTCGCCCAGCGTCCGTAATGCCACCGCGCGAATAGCGCATCTGCGTTGTTCTGCTCATTTCTCGATCGGGGCGTCCCTTGCCAGACAGGGGCGAGTGCGGTTCGCCACGTTCGGCGAGTATCGCCGCAGAAGGAGCCTGGATGGTTTCGTGGAAGGGTGCGTCGATGCTGCTGCTGTTGATGACCGCGGCGTCGTCGGCATTCGCGCAAGGTCCGGACGGTTTTGCACTGGAATCGGCCAACGGCGACTTCCGCTTGCAGATCGGTCTGCTGCTGCATGCCGATGGACGGTTCGAGACCGACAGCTCCGGCGACGTGGCTGACACCTTTCTCCTCCGGCGCCTGCGTCCGTATTTCAAAGGTCGCTTCGCCCGCCGGTTCGATTTCTATTTCAATCCCGATTTCGCCAACAGCACGCTGGTCGTGCAGGACATGTATGTGGAGATGGTGTTCGCACCGGCCTTCCGGTTGCGCGCGGGCAAAGACAAGACGCCGTTCGGCCTGGAGCGCCTGCACTCCGCCTCGAACCTGCTGTTCATGGAGCGCGCGATGCCGACCGCCATCGTGCCCAATCGCGACATCGGCATCGAAACACTGGGCGATCTCCGCGGCGGGGTGTTCAGTTATATCGCCGGCGTGATGAACGGCGTGGCCGATGGCGGCAGCTCGGACCTGGACACGACCGATGGAATAGACGTGTCCGCTCGCTTCGTCGTGCGACCGTTCACGCGCAAAGCGACGCATCCGCTGCACGGCTTCTCCTTGGCGATGTCGGGATCGGCTGGCAACCACACCGGCACAGCGCTGCCGTCATTTCAAACGCGGACGGTCCGGCAGCCGTTCTTCTCTTACGCGACCGATGCCGCCAGTGACGGAACGCGCGTCCGCTACTCGCCGCAGGTCTCCTACTACTACAAGCGGTTCGGCGGCTTCGGCGAGTACGTCCACAGTGAGGCACCCGTTCGGCGCGGAATCGTCCGTGACGACATCGCCCATCAGGCGTGGCAGGTCGCAGGCTCGTGGGTGCTGACGGGCGAGGCCGCCACCGCCGCCGGCGCGGGGATCCGGCCGCGGGCGAATTTCGATTTCGGCAACGGCCACTGGGGCGCGCTGCAAGTGGCCGCCCGCTACCACGCGCTGAAGATTGACAACGAAGCGTTCACGCTTGGTGTTGCAGCGGCAGGCGCCAGCCGCAGGGCGGAGGCATGGACCGTCGGTCTGAACTGGTACCTCACGCCGAATTTCCGCTACACGTTCAACTTCGAACGGACCGTGTTCGACGACAACGCGCCGGGCAGCCGTCCGCCCGAGAACGCATTCGCGTTTCGCACGGGAATTAGTTTCTAGAGCGATCGATTCAACTCGCAACGCCCAACCTCTGACGCTCGAGCCAACGCCCAAGGCGCTGATTTGGGACGGCGTGAACTCACCCTGCACCATTTCGAATGCGCTTGACTTGAGGCGCGCATCTGGTGCCCCATAGCAGCCGCTTCCGGCCTTTCGCATCGCGCCAGGGCCGGCAGTCGGCGAACGGACCCGCTTTCGCCGAGCGACGGCGGGCAGGCAATCGGGCCCAGAGAGGATGGTGTCTATGATGCGGACCAGCCTCGGAGGCGTGGTCATGACCGTGTTGTTTATCACGCTGCTGCTCCCCGCGGCAGCATCGGCGCAGCAGGCGAGTGCCAGCGGCATCGCCGGCATCGTCCGAGACACATCAGGAGCGGTACTCCCGGGAGTCACCGTGGAGGCCTCCAGTCCCGCTCTCATCGAGAAGACCCGCAGCACGGTCACCGACAACGAAGGGCGCTACAACATCGTCGATCTGCGGCCCGGGACGTACGTCGTCACATTCACGTTGTCCGGGTTCAACGCATTGAAGCGCGAAGGGATCGAGCTGACGTCCGGCTTCACGGCGCCGGTCAACGTCGAGATGCAGGTTGGTGCGCTGACGGAAACGATCACCGTCACCGGTGAGTCGCCGCTCGTCGACACGCGCAACGTTCGCAAGCAGACGGTCATCTCGAGCGATCTGCTCAACGTGCTTCCAAGCAGCGTCAAGAATCTCAACAACCTGGTGACGCTCACGCCCGGCTTTCGCGGCAACGAAGGATTCGACGTCACCGGTGCCTACAGTGGTCAGGTCGGCGCCAGCTACCACGGCAAGACCGGGACGAACGTGCAATTCGACGGCATGGGCATCCAGCATGCCTCCGGCAACAACGGCTACAACGCCAACGCGGAAACCGTGCAGGAGCTCGTGCTGTCGACCAGCGGCATCACGGCGGACACCAATGCCGATGGCGCGGTCGTGAACATGATTCCGAAGGAGGGCGGAAATCGATTCTCGGGCAGCGTGTCAGGTCTGTATTCGAGCAAGGAGCTGATGAGCGATAACCTCAGCGACGAGCTCGCGCGCAGAGGCGTGAAGAGCGTCAACCGGCTCAATTACATCTACGACGCGGGATTCACGCTTGGCGGACCGATCAGGCGGGATCGGCTCTGGTTCTATGGATCGTTCCGCGAATGGGGCAACGAGCGCCAGGCGGCGAACAAGTTCTACAACAAGACGCAGCACACGCCGTTCTACACGCCGGACTTCAGCCGCCCCGCATTTGCAAAAGAGTGGTACGAGTCCAAGGCCGTACGCCTGACCTGGAGGGTGTCTGAGAAGCACAAGTTGAACTTCTTTGCCGACCCGCAGCGCGACTGCCACTGTCCTGCGCTCACCGCCAGCGGCACGCTCAACGCGCCCGAAGCGTACTTCAGTTATCACCTGAAACCCGCCGGGCTGTACCAGGTGACCTGGAACGCGCCGATGACGAACAAACTGTTGTTCGAGGCCGGCGTGGGTCGCGCCGACGGCAGCTGGCCGATCTACCGTCAGCCGGAAGTCACCAAGGACGACGTGTCCATCTTCGAGCAGTCGACAGGGATGCGGTACAACTCGGGGACGCCGACGTTCGGCCCACTCTACTACGACAAGCAGCTCGTCCCGCGATTCAGCCAGCGCGCCTCCGCGTCGTATATCACCGGCAGCCATGCATTCAAGGCGGGGCTTCAGCTCGAAGAAAGCTATCTCGAGATCCATGCCGAACTCGGGAATACCAACGTCGACTACGTGTTCAACAACAGCCAGCCTGTCAGCATCACGCAGTGGGCGACGCCGTACGGTCTCAAGGCGCAGAACAGGGACTTTGGCTTCTACGCACAGGATCAATGGACGCTCGATCGCCTGACGCTGACCTACGGCGTGCGGTACGAGTACTTCAACGGCTACGTGCCGGCGCAACACGTGCCGGCAACGCCCAACGGGTGGGTTCCTGAACGCAACTTCGCGGAGGTGAAGAACGTTCCCATGTGGAAGGACTTCGATCCGCGCGTCGGCGCTGCCTACGACCTGTTCGGCACCGGGAAAACGGCGTTGAAGATCGCGCTCGGCCGTTATGTGGCAAAGACCGGAATCCCGATCACCCAGAACAACAACCCGATTCAGACGGCGATCAACTCGGTCAGCCGCACGTGGACCGATTCCAACGGCAACTACATTCCGGATTGCGATCTGGCCAACCGCGCGCAGAACGGCGAGTGTGGACCGTGGGGCAATCAGAATTTCGGCGGCCTTGGCGCGACAACGCGCTATGCCGACGACGCCCTGCATGGCTACAACGCGCGCGGCTACAACTGGGACTTCACGACCGAAGTGCAGCACCAGCTCAGCGCGCGTGTCTCGATCAACGCGGGCTATTACCGCAACTGGTTCGGCAACCATCTGGTCACCGACAACATCCTGGTCGGACCGGAAGACTTCTCCCCGTACTGCATCACCGCACCGACAAATCCGCGGCTGCCAAAGGGCGGCGGCTATCAGGTCTGCGGACTGTATGACATCGTGCCGGCGCAGTTCGGCCGGGTCAACAGCGTCATCACACAGGCGGACAACTACGGCAAGCTGACACGCGTGAACGACTTCTTCAACGTCACGCTGAACGCGCGTCTCCGTCCGGGGCTGCAGTTCGGAGGCGGCGTCGACACGGGCCGAAGCGTCAACGATGCCTGCTTCAGCGTGGACTCTCCTGGAGCCGTCGCGACCAATCTTCCGGGCGGCACCGGTACGCCCGCCCCGTTTACCAGCACTACCATCGACGGGCAAAAGATCTGCCGAATCGTGACCCCCTTCAAAGGTCAGACGCAGGTGAAGGGCTACGCGACGCTGCCGCTGCCCTGGGACGTGCTCGTCAGCGGCGTGCTGCAGAACATCTCGGGACCGCAGATCACCGCCAGCTACGCCGCCCCCAATGCCGACATCGCCCAATCGCTCGGGCGCAACCTGGCGGCGTGCGGCACGCGCAACCCGTGCTTTTCGACCGCGACCGTGCCGCTCATCATGCCGCAGACGATGTTCGACAGTCGGCTGACGCGGCTCGACGTACGGATCGCCAAGCGCGTCGCGCTGAGCGACAAGACGCGACTGCAGGCGAACTTCAACATCTACAACATCTTCAACGGCAGCGCTTCGTCGACGATCAACACCAACTATGGTCCGTTGTGGCTGCAACCGTCGCTGCTGCAGGACGGCCGCATGGTGCAGTTCAGTGCGTCGATGACCTTTTAAGTCAAAAGTCAAAAGCCCGAAAAGTCAAAAGTAAGCTGCAAAGTAGGTCGGTATACTTTGAGACTTACTTTTGACTTCTAAGTTTCGACTTTTGACTTTCGTGCGGAGGGCCTCATGAAACTATGGTTCGCAGCTGCGATGACGATCGCATTCTGCGTGGCAGTGTCTGCCGACACGATTCCCGCGCAGGGCGGCAACATCGAGCTGACGCCGATGGCGCACGCGCACGTGCAGATCGAGTACGGCGGCAAGGTCATTCACATCGATCCGTCGAATCAGACCAATTTCGCCAACGCCAAACCGGCCGACATCGTCATCGTCACGGACGTCCATGGCGATCATATGGACCCGCCGAGCATTGATCGGGTGCGGAAGCAGGGCACCGTGTATGTCGCGCCCGAAGCGCTCGCCGACAAATTTCCCGGCACGACGACGGTGATCAAGAACGGCGAGACGAAGACGGTGAGCGGCGTGCAGGTTCAGGCGGTGGCCGCCTACAACCTGCAGCGCGGTCCGCAGCCGGGGCAGTTCTATCACGCGAAAGGCCGCGGCAACGGCTACATCCTGACGCTCGGTGGCAAGCGCATCTACTTTTCGGGCGACAGCGAATGCGTGCCCGAAATCAAGGCGTTGACCAACATCGACGTCGCGTTCGTCGCGATGAACCTGCCGTTCACCGAGACGCCGCAGGAAGCGGCCGACTGCGTCAAAGCCTTCAAACCAAAGATGGTCTACGCGTACCACTACCGGCAGCAGGGACTGGAGCCGGTGGACAAGAACATGCAGGAGTTTGCCGCGGCGCTGAAAGGCACGCCGGGAATCGAAGTGAAGACGGCAAACTTCTATCCGGCGCCGCCCGCCCCGACGGGCCGTCCGGGCGCTCCCGGCGGCCGGCAAGGAGCGCCCGCCGGCCCGGGCCGCGGACAGTAACATGATTCGGGATTAGCGATTCGTGATTCGTGATTCGGGGTCGAGCAGGAAATCACGAATCACGAAATCACCACGACGTGAATACGCGTCTGGTACGACGCCCCGAGCAGCGGGCCGGCAAGACGATCGAAGCGGACATCTGCGTGGTCGGTGCCGGCATCGCGGGTGTGTCGGCGTCGCTCGAAGCCGCGAAGCTGGGACGTCGCGTCGTGCTCGTCGACGCCGCGCCGGCGTTGGGCGGTCAGGCCATCGGATCGATCGTGGGCACGATCATCGGTCTCTACACGCATGGCCGGCAGCCGTATCAGATCACCCATGGTATCGCCGACGACCTGATCGCGGACCTCACCGCCGAAGGCGCCCTCCATCGTCGCGTGTCGATCACCGGCACAATCACGTTCCAGTACGACGAGGTGCGCCTGGGACGCTGGATCGAGCGGAAAGTCGAGCAGGCGGGCATCCAGGCCCTGGTCGGCGCGATCCTGACCGGCGTGGAAGTTTCCGGCCGTCGCGTTCACTCGCTTCATTGCGCGACCCGATTCGGACCGGTTCGCATCGTCGCCACCGCCTACGTCGACGCATCGGGTGATGCTGCGGTCAGCTACGAAGCAGGGTTCGACGTGCGCGAGCCTGACGCCGCCGTCTACGGTTCGTTGAACTTCGTCATCGAGGGGTACGACACGAAGGCGGCACAGGACCTCGTCATGGCCGACGTTCATCAGCGGTTGACGAAACGTGGCCGCGACTATGGCCTGGTGCGCCACGACGGGTTTCTGATGCACTTTCCCGGCCGCGATTTCATGCTGGCCAACGTCACGCATATCGAGACGCCGCTCGATCCACTCGCCGGTGCGCAGATGGTGTTCGAGGGTCGTCGTCAAGCCGACAACATCATCCGCTTCCTGCGCGCCGAGTTCCCGCGCATCTTCGCCAATGCGCGCGTGCGCGTTTACGGCAATCCGGGTCTGCGACAGACGCGCTGGATCGTCGGGCGACATCAGTTGTCGCTACGGGAAATTCAGGAGGGCGCGCGCCCGTCCGATGCGGCGGCGCGCTGCGCGTGGTGGGTCGAATTGCACGATTCACCGGATCTGGTCCACTGGGAGCGCTTCGAGCCGGACCACGTCTACTACATTCCGCTCGGCTGCATGATCCCGCGCGACGCGGACAACATCGTCGCCGCAGGTCGATGCGTCGACGCAGACGTTCGCGCGCTGTCCGCAATCCGCGTCATGGGCCCCTGCATCGCCATGGGCGCCGCCGCCGCGCACGCCCTCGATCTCGCCGGCTCCCGTCCCGTGCACGAGATCGATCTCGCGACGCTGCAGGCACGTCTCGCCCAAAACCTCGCTCGCCGCGATTAACGCGAAGGATCAGGCGGAGCATACCGCTGCACCGCGAAGCCGGAAACCACGCGTAGCGAGAATTCCGCGTCGACGTCGGACCGTGTGCTCCCGGCCGCGCGGATCACCACTGAAGGTCCGATTGCGCCTGACAGACCAAGCCGCGAAGCAGCGACTAGTCGACGCGGCGGGCGCAGCGGTACCGAGTCGAAGCGTGGTTTCCCGGTATGCGGAGCGGGAGCCGCTGGCCGGCACACACTGACAACACCACCAGATCGAATTACCTTTTACGTTTGATCACTTCAACGATGCCGTTGTCGGCATCGACGATGACCCAGTCGCCGGTCTCGATCACGTCGAGGGGATCGCGATTGAGATCGGTGATCGACGGAATGCGCATGACGACCGCGCCGAGGGCGACCTTGGTCGTCATCTCGTTGAAGATGAGCGCCCTGGGCGCGGTGCCGGCCAGACGCGTCGTGTGGTACATCGCCGACCATCCCGACGATCCCTTCGCGCCGCGAAATACGAGCACGCGGTCCTTGAAGGGAATGCCCCGCAGGTCATGGCCGATCTCGGTGATGATGCCCTGTACCGGGTTGACACCGCCCCAGCCTGGAATCGCGTGTCGTGTGACCAGCGCCTCGCCTTCGGCGCGGCCGCCGACGACCTTTCGCCCGCGGAGGACGATTCGCGTCGTCTGCGTCCCCGTTGGGATTTGGGGCTTGGGATGCGGGTTGTGGGATTTGACGACCGTCATCTCAATTCACCAGCCCATCGCCCGGTGATCGCCGCGTTGATGCAGTCCTCGGTCGACCCGAACCACGCCTGCACGCCCATGATCGCCGGCAGATAGTGGGCCTGCTTCGCCGAATCGAGTGCGGCCACCTTCGTGCCCGGCGGAAGCGCCTGCGCGAAGGCGGAGCAGGTGTCGGTCAGCAGCACACCGCCAGCGTCGGCGATCGTCTTCGAATAACCCGCGGCGTCCGCCGCGCGCTTGACCGCCCGCGACGTGAAGATCCACAGCTGGCAATTGGCGCTGACGCGTCGTTGTGCCAGCAATTCGGCCGCCTGTTGCAGCTGTTCGACGGCCGCATGCGGGCAGCCGAGCATGACGAAGTCGACGTTCGGATCGGTCGCGGTCGCGTTGAGCCGCTCGTAGATGCGGCGTCGCTCCGCCGGTCCGTAGACGATGGTTTCACGCGGCGCTCGTCCGCCGAGCGCGACGTCCAGTGTCGGCGCTTCCGGAGTTACCGAGACGATGTGATACATCTCCACGCCGCCCGAGCTCGAGGCCGCCGCGCCGAAATGTTTGAATCGCACGATCTCGGGAGAGCTGTAGCGACCCGTCAGCGCAGGAATGCTCTCCTGCACGGCGTCACCGACGAAGTACCCGAGCAGGCCCCACTCCATCACTGAATCGACCGGCACGTCGACCTGAATACGATGCGTCGCGTATCGATTCTCCGTCTTGTGCAACCCCCAGTCAGGAATCTTCCCGGTCAGCATCGCTGCGCTCGTGCTCTCGCGTCCTTCGGTGTTGGTGCGCGCTCCGAGCACGGAATTGCAGAAGACGACAGCCGACGATTCCATCCAGGCACAATGCTCGCCGGGTTCGGGAACGCGGCCGGCCAGATACGGCGTGCACGTTTTCAGGATCTCGACACCATGCGTCGCGGCGAAGGCTTCGCGCTCTTGATAGCTGCGGAAAATCTCGACCTTTACGCCGAGATCCTGCCAGCGATCGCGATCCGCGCCACCTTGCAAGTGCGCCGTCGGCACCAGCGCATCGGGGACGTCGACCAGTTCGTCCGCGTCGAGGTCGAAGTAGGAGAAGATCGCGTCGCGTCCGCCTTCGCTTCTGCCGCTGTAGTACTGCTGCAGGAACGGGTTCGCGGAGCCCGGAACGCCGGCGACGTTGGTCGTGTTGACGAAGCGTTCGGCGCCGAGTGCTGCGGCGTATCGCACCAGCAGCTCCATCGCCTTCTGCCGCGCCTTGCCGTCGCGCCCCTCGAGCATCGCCTGCTCGTCGTCAGCGAGCTGCACCGGCAAGCGTCTCCGTGTGCTGAAGGTCCTGCCGCAGCGTGCGCGCGCCGAGCGCGTAATGAACAGCGGCCCAGAGATTGACGAGGCCGACGATGACCAGCGCGTAGCCGAGCGAGTGCGTCCCCACCGTCGGCACGAGACGATCGCTGACGAATCCGGCCATCGCCGGTCCGATCCCCTGCCCGATCAGCGTTTGCACGAACAGCAACACGGAGGTGGCAACCGATCGCATGCGCGGCATCGCCAGCGCCTGCGTCACGGAATACGAAGGGCCGAAGAACACGGCGGCCATGAACATCATGCCGGCGAACGAGGGCAGCGCCAGCGACAGGCTCGACGACAGGTAGGCGCCGAACTGGAACGGGACGCACAGCAGCGTGGCGATACCGGGAACCCACAGATACCACCGCCGATCGCTGGTCCATCTGCTGACCCGATCCGAGGCGAACCCGCCGAGGAACGTGCCGACGGCCCCCACCGCCGCGAAGATCGAGATCCAGTAGCCCGCCTGCGCGACCGTGAGGTGATGCGTGCGCTGCAGAAACGCGTTATTGAACGCGCCGCCCGCATACCAGACCACCGAGTGCAATGCCGTCGCGAGGCATTGATGCCGGAACGACGCGCGCTGTGACAGGAACCTGAAGACCTCGAGCAGTGGCGGCGCCTTGTCCGCCTTCGCCGAGGCTTGGGCGGACACCCCGCTGGCGGGTTCACCGCCCGCGTCGGCATATCCGCGCGGTGGTTCGATGATGGTGAGACGAGCGAGCAGCGCCAGCAGCAGCCCGGGCAGGCCGGCCATGATGAACGTCATGCGCCAGCCGAAGTGCTGATTACCCCAACCGCCGACAGCGGCGCCGACGGATGTGCCGATCGGAACCGCCAGCGCGTAGATCGAAAACGCTGTGCCGCGCCGCAGCTTGGGGAAGTAATCAGAGATCAGCGAATGCGACGGTGGGCTGCCACCGGCTTCGCCGATCGCCGTGCAGACGCGCGACACGAAAAGCGTGGCGAACCCGATCGCCATGCCGCACATCGCGGTCGCACCGCTCCACACCGCGACGGCCATCGCCAGGACCGTGCGGCGGCTCGAGCGATCTGCCCATGCCGCGATCGGGATGCCGAGCGTCGAGTAGAAGAGCGCGAATGGCAGACCGGTCAGCGCGCCCATCTGAAAGTCGCTCGCGCCGAACTCACGTTTGATGCCCTGCAGTGAGGCCGCGAGGATCGACGAGCGATCCATCACGTTGGCGACATAGCAGATCGTCAGCACACCGAGGACGTAGTACCAATACGCCGGCGTCGAGAGTAACGCCGTCTCGCGCTCAGTCGCGAAGGTGCCGCTCTGTGTCGTAGTCAACTGGGCGAGATTCTAATTCCCTTTCTCTTTGATCGCTGCAGTGAACCGTCGAGATTGCACGTCGATCGGCGTGTCGGTTTGCGCGAGCCGAAACGAACGCGCTGCCGCATCTGAATTCTTCGGCTGTTTCATCCTGACGAAGTGTTCAGAAACTCTTCAGGTGCTCCTGGTCCGTCCATTGGATATTAGTAGTCCTGACACGATCCGACATGACCCACGAAGGTTCGGACGTGGAAAGGACTATCCATGGTGTGGACGAGAGTGTCTGACCGCGCGCGCTCGCTGGGGTGCGCGGTGGCGCTAGTCGGCGCCGCGGCGTCGGTCGCTTTTGCGCAAGGCGCTGCTTCGCAACAGAACCCGCCGGCGGGTCAGAACCAGATGCCTGGAATGCGAATGCCGGCGACGCCCGATCTCGGACTCGTCTCGGGACGCGTGACGAAAGCGGCGGGCGGCGCTCCGGCGCCAAATGCCACGGTCACTGCGACGAATCTGGCCAACGGCATCCAGTACAGCGCGACGACCGATGACGACGGACGATACACGCTTCCCAGTCTGGCGGTCGGCACCTACGACATCGGGGTGCAGCTGGGCGGGTTCAGGCCGTTCCGCCGGGCCGGAATGACCGTCACCGCCAACAGCACGAACGAAGTCAACGCCGCGCTCGACGCGGGCGACGCAGATACCGAGCGGCTGGCGTTGCTCGATCGCATCGAGCAGCTCGAGAAGCGTCTGAACGATCTCGAGTCGAGCGCGGTGTTGTCGGAACCGGAGACACGCGTCAAGCGTGTCGAAGTGTACGTGGACAAGAACGGCATCGAGTACGACAACCCCACTCCCGGCGCGAAACGGGAAGTCACCTATCAGCGCGAGCGCGTCTACCGTCGTCAGACGATCAACGAGAAGATCGAAGAAGCGATGGCCTCGGCCAAGGATCAGGCGGTCGGACTCGGAGTCGATGCCACGACCGTGTGGCAGGGCGCGGGGCGGACACGCGGCGAGGCGACCCGGCCGAGCAAGAAGGCGTATGCGCTGGCGTCGGCAGACCTGTTCTTCACCGCCAAGCTGGCGCAGTACACGACGTTCTTTGCCGATGTCGTCGCACTGAGCGGTGCGCCGCCGGATCGCGAGATTCCGGCATTAACGCTGCTCAACGGCTACACGGCGCGACTTGTCAATCAGAACGAGCTGAATCTGCGCGAGGCGTGGCTGCGGACCGAGTTCTTCGGCCAGCGGCTGGCGTTCACGGCTGGACGTCTGGATCTGACGAACTATTTCGATCGCAACGCCGCGTCGAACGACGAGACCACACAGTTCATCAGCGACGCGCTGGTCAACAACCAGATGCTCGGCCTGGCGGTCAACGGCACCGGGTTCGTCGCCGATTACGATCCCAAGAACGCGTTCAATTTCCGCTTCGGGGTGCAGCAGAGCAACCCCAACGCCACGAGCCTGTCGGATTCGCTCTACACATTGACCGAGGTCGGATACACGGCGACCCCATTCTCGTTGCCGGAAGGGCATTATCGTCTGTGGTTTCGCGCCAACAACGGGTCGACCAACCTGCCGGCGGGCGCGGAATCGGTCTCCAAGCGCGCCGTCGGCATCAGCATCGATCAGAAAGTCACTCCGATCCTCGCGCTGTTCGGGCGGTATGGGACACAGACCCTGCCCGACAATCGCGACCATTACTTCAGCGCCGGCGTGTCGTTTGCCAACGGGTGGGTGTTCAATCCGCTCGATACCTGGGGCATCGGCTACGCGCAGATGAACCTCGCTTCGGGCGACAAGGAGCATCTCACCGAGGCCTACTACAACTTCCGGTTGACCGAGCGTCTGCGGCTGTCGTTCGAGCTGCAGCACGTGCTCGATTCCCCGAGCGCCGAGAGCAAGTTCGGGTACCTGCTGCCCGGCGTTCGTCTGCAGGCTGCATTCTAGAGGGCAATGCCATGAGTCACGTATTCCGTCGCCTTCTCGCCGGTGCGTCTGCGGCCGCCGCCGCCGCGCTGGTGAGCACGGCCGTCGACGCGCAGGCGCCGGCCGTCAAGATTACCGATCCCACATCGGTGGTCATGATCGTCAACCGCGACTCGAACGAGGTCGCGTTCATGGACGTCAAGACCAAGCAGATGGTCGGCAAGGTGTTCCTCGGCAACAACGTCAATCCGCACATGGTGATGATGTCGCCCGACGGCCGCTACGTCGTCACCGGCGGGACGCGCGCCAACAAGGCGTACATCATCGACGCGCGGACGCTGCAGCTGGTCAAGGTGATTCCGGTCGACATCGCGCCCGAGCACCTGTCGTTCTCGCCCGACAGTCGCTGGTATTACCAGGGAAATCCGCAAGGCGATTCGATCGCCGTGATCGACATGCAGTCGCTCACCAAGATCAAGACCATTCCAGGGTTTGCCGAGCCGTTGAACGTCACCTTCCTGCCCGACGGGTCGAAGGCGTATGTCGGCAACTACGGCGCGCACTGGATCGGCGTGGTGGACGTTCGTCGTCACGAGCTGCTGAAGAAAATCCAGGTGGCGAACATGCCCGGTATCGCGAAGCTCGATCCGGACAAGTACCTCAGCGAGATCCATGGCATCAACATCGCCGCGTTGTCCTACGACGGACGCTGGCTCTATGCGGCTGACGGCGACCTGGGCGTTGTCGCGGTCGTCGATCCCCGAGAGGACAAAGTCGTCAAGACGATCCGCGTCGGGAAGGATCCGTGGCGTATCTACCTGAGTCACGACGGCAAGTACGGGATCACGCCGAACAACGGCGACCAGACGATCTCGATCATCGACTTGCAGGGGCAGAAGGTGGCCGCCACGCTCGAAGCCGGTCCGGACATGACGGGCGTCAACTTCGCCGCCGGCAAGGCGTTTGTCATCAGCTCGTCGAGCGGTTTCGTCTATGTCTACGACCTGAAGACGCTGCGTCCCGCCGGACGCATGAAGATCGGCACCAACATCCAGCTCGAGACGGCCACCACCGATACGGCGGACCAGACCCTGTATCTCGCCGATTCGACGGAGAACGCCGTCGTCGTCATCGACGCGAAGAACCAGACGTTCGAGAAGGTGCGCAATGTGGGGCAGTATCCATGGGGGACCCACATCATGGACAGCAAGGATAACTATTGTCATTAGCATGGGGTTCAGGGGCCTCGCCGGCCTGACCGTCGTAGCGGGCTTTCTCATCGGGAGCGCTGCACCCGCGCAGGGCGTGCGTGAGCGCATGCGTCCCAAGATCAACGCGATTACGCCGTCGCAAGCGAGCGAGCTCACGCTGACGCTCACCGCCGTGACGGTAAGGCCCGTCCAGGTCTGGATTCGCACCGCCGGTCAGCTTGATGCCGCCGGCAAGGTCGTGAGTGCCTCGGTGTCGGGCACCGATGCCGCGCTCGTGCAGGTCGGGCAGCGGGCGCGGGCCTTTCCGGTTGAATCGCGATCGTCGATGAATCAGGCGCGTGTCGTTCGCGTCGTCCGCCAACAGGCCGGCCGCGTGCGGGTGGATGCCGAGCTGCTGGCGGCCGCGCAGACGACGAGCCGCAGCTACGTGCTCGAGATCGTGGCCGAGCCCGCCTGGTACTTGTCAGTGCCCAACGAAGCCATCATCGAGGAGGGCGACGCGAGGGTCGTCTACGTGCAGAGTGGCGAAGGGCAGTACGAGCCGAGGAAAATCTCAACGGGGCTGCAAGGCGAGCTGTACACGCAGGTGCTCGACGGCGTGAAAGACGGCGAGCAGGTGGTCACCTTCGGCAGCTTCTTCATCGACTCCAATTACAAGCTGAAAGGGAACGCGCGGGTGGGGACGCCATGATCGCGGCCGTCCTGCGCGCCGTCCTCCGTTACCGTTACATCGTCTGGTCGGTCGTCGTCCTGCTCGTCGTGCTCAGCGTGTGGGCAATCCGCACGGCGCCGCTCGATGCGATTCCCGACATCTCGGATCCGCAGATCGTTGTCTATGTGAAGTGGCCGCGCAGTCCGCAGCTGCTCGAGTCGGAGGTGACGGCGCCGCTCATCAAAGCGCTGGTTGGATCGCCCGGTGTGCAGGCGATCCGCGGCACCTCGCACATGGGCTACTCGTTCATCTACGTCATTCTCGACAACGGTGCCCAGCGTAACGCCGTGCAGCAGCGCGTTCTCGACAAGATCAGCGCCGTCGGTCCGCAGTTGCCCGCTGACGCGCAGGTGACGCTCGGGCCCAACGCCAGCGGCATGGGCTGGATCTACCAATACGCGCTGGTCGACCGGGAGGGAACGCGCGATCTGCGCGAGCTGCGGCTGATCAACGAGGGCCAGATCAAGCCGGCACTGCAGACGGTGCCCGGTGTCGCCGAAGTGGCTTCCGTCGGCGGCCTGGAGAAGCAGTATCAGGTGAAGCTGTTCCCGCCGCTGCTGGCGACGACCGGCATCTCGCTCCGCCAGATCATCACCGCGCTGCAAGGCGCGTTTCAGGAGGTCGGCGGCCGGACCATCGAAGTCACCAACCGCGAATACCAGCTGCGCGCCACCATCAACGGCAACGACAACCTCGAGCAGGTCGATTCGCTGGTGCTCGGCACCGGCCGCGACGGGACGCCGGTGCGCCTCAAGGACATCGGCTACGTACAGGTAGGTTACGACCTGCGCCGCAGCACGGCCGACTTGAACGGCACCGGCGAAGTGGCCGGTGGCATCGTGGTGATGGAGCAGGCGCAGAACGTCCTCTCGGTGACCGCCGCGCTGCAGAACACGCTCAAGGAGATCGGCGCCGCGCTGCCGCGCGGGATCGAGATCGTCCCGACCTACGACCGCTCCGCCTGGATCTGGGCCACCCTCAAGCAGTTCTTCGGGACGCTGGCGTCCGAGCTGATCGTCCTCGTGCTGGTGACGGTGCTGTTCCTCGGCGACATGCGGGCGTCGGCGGGACCGATCTGCATCCTGCTTCTGAGCACGCTGTTCACGGTGCTGCCGCTGTCCGCCTTCAATCAGACGATCAACCTGTTTTCGCTGGCCGGGCTATGCATTGCCATCGGCGCAATCGAGGACGCCACGATTGTCATCGTCGAGAACTGCGCGGCCGAGCTCGCGGCCACGCAGGCGATCGCGGCCAGCGAGCGACGCGCGATCATCCTGCGTTCGATTCAACGCGTCGCGCGTCCGCTGCTGTTCTCGCTGCTGATCATCGTCGCCTCGTTTCTCCCGGTGTTCTTCCTCGAGGACCGCGAGGCACGGCTCTTCGATCCGCTCGCCTACAGCAAGACGTTTGCAATGGCGTTCTCCACGCTGCTGACGCTGGTGCTGCTGCCGATCGTCATCGTATGGGTGTTCGAGCGACGCCGGACCGAGCAGGACGCACTGCGGCGACGGTCGCTTTCCCGTCGCGGTCGCGTTCTGGCGGCGGCAGTTCTCGGTGTCGTGGTGCTCGGCGCCGGCGCATGGTTGATGCAGCATGTCGATCCGAACGAGCGCGCCGAGCTGGTCGAGCTCACGATCTTCATCGTCGTCATCGTCGCCGTCTGGTTGTTCACCCGGCGATCCGAATCAGGTCCGCATCACGGCCGAACGGTTCGTCTGTACCGCCGCGCGCTGACCAGAGTGATCGAGCACCGCTACGTGTTCACCGCCTTTGGCGTGCTCGTCGTCGTCGCGGCCGTCTGGCTGTTGAGCACGTTCGAGCGCGACTTCCTGCCCGACGTGGACGAAGGCGCGGTACTCTACATGCCGACGACGCTGCCCGGGCTGCCGACGCGAGAAGCGGGATGGGTGATTCAGCAGATGGACAAGAAGCTGAAAGCCATCCCCGAAGTGGATCGCGTGTTTGCCAAGCTTGGACGCGCCGACACCTCCACCGATCCGGCGCCGGTGTCGATGATCGAGACGACGATCCTGCTCAAGCCGAAGGCGCAATGGCGGCCGGATATGACGCGGCAGAAGCTGGTGGCCGAGATGGATCGCGCGATGCAGATCGTCGGCTATGTCAACTCGTGGGTGCAGCCGATTCGGGCGCGCGTGATGATGCAGACCACCGGCATTCAGACGCCGGTCGGCGTGAAGGTAAAGGGTCCCGATCTGACCGAGGTCGAGGAGATCTCGCAGCAGATCGAAGCGTTGCTCCGCAACGTGCCGGGGACCAATTACGTGCTCGCCGAACGCATCTCCGAGGGCTACTACACCGACGTGCGCTATGACCTGGCGCGCCTGGCGGAGCACGGCATTACGGCTGACGAAGCGATGCTGGCGGTGCGCTATGGCATTGGCGGCGACAACGCCCTCGGCGTCAAGCAGTCGGACAACACGATCATCCCGCTCGGCATTCAGTTCTCTCCCGAATATCTCGACACGGTGGAGAAGATCCGGAACACGCCGTTGGTCGCTGCCAATGGCGACGCCGTCCCGTTGAGCGAGGTGGCCGACGTGGCGATTCGCAAGATGCCGGAGATGATCCGCAACGACAACGGTGCGCTCGCCGGATTCGTGTACGTGGACATCCGCAACGTCACTCCGGTCGACTACGTGGACAGCGCGCGCGCCTACCTGGCGAAGAATCTGATGCTGCCGGCCGGATATTCCGTCGAATGGACGGGGCTGTACCAGTATTCGGAAGCCGCGGCGGCGCGGCTGCGCATCGTGGTGCCTCTGACGCTGGCCATCATTTTCGGCCTGCTGGTCATGGCCTTCAAGTCGGTGAGCGAGAGCATTCTCATCGTGCTGTCGGTGCCGTTTGCGCTGGCCGGCGGCGTGTTCCTGCAGTGGGCGCTCGGTTATTCGATGACTACCGCCGTGATCGTCGGCTACATCTCCGTATTCGCGGTGGCGGTGCAGACCGGCATCATCATGGTCATCTTCATTCGCGAGGCGCTCGACCACAAGCCGGAGGAGCAGTCGCTGATTGACGCGGTGATCGAGGGGTCGACGATGAGGCTGCGGCCGAAGCTGATGACCGTGGCGACGATCGTTCTCTCGCTGTCGCTCATCCCGCTGTCATCCGGGCCAGGCATGGAGATCATGAAGCCGATCGCGGCGCCGAGCATCGGCGGCATGGTGAGCTCGACGCTGCATGTGCTGTTCATGACGCCGTGCCTGTTCGTGATCGGCGAGGACGTGCGCCGCTGGTGGCATCGACGCCAGCAGGCAACCGAACACGCGTCCACGCAAACCCTGGCCGCGGTGTCGGACGGAGACGCGTCATAACGGTAAGTAGCGAAATGCAAAATTCAAAATACAAATGCCAACGTTCACTGCTTGTCATTGCCGTTGCTGCTCTCACCATTGGCTGCCGAGGGTCTGCCGCGAATGACCCGCCCAAGCTGAAAGAGCTGCAGCGCGCAAGCGCCGGAGCGGTCAACGTCCTCTTGCTCTCGTCCGGCGAGGCGCTGAAGTCAGGGAAGGACACCGCCTATCTCGAGTTCCGCTCGGGCAGCGATCAACATCTCACCGACGTGGGGACCGTGAAGGTCAGCGCCACCATGGCGATGGCGGGAATGCCGCCGATGCTGGGCAGCATGTTCGTTCACGAAACCGATACCACCGGCCGCTACTCGATCGATACCGATCTCGGAATGGTCGGCACGTGGCAGATCGGCGTCGAATGGGACGGTCCGGCGGGCGCAGGCAAAGTCACGTTCCCCGGAACGGTGCAGTGACATGGCTCGAGCCTCGAGCTCCTCGCGACGATGTTGCAGCCCGTGCGCGTGAGTTCGGCACGCGCGGTGTCAAGCGCGCGAAGGTCGAGCGCATCTCAGCGTTTTCAAAGTCGACGACTCTGCTGGTCATCCGACTCGGCTTGTCGCGATGACGATGCGCTTTTAAGGCATGAGCAATACAGCTCTCGGTCTGCATCTTGCTACATAAACAAGATGCGATTTGTGTATTTGCGCTGGTCGAGCCGAGCGTCGGCGCATCCTTCGCTTGTCACGCCGCGATCGGGCGGCCGCCATTGGAGCAAGCGCATGAGACGACTCGCGTGAGTGATGAGGAGTCTTGAGATGCTGCAATCGGATCATCGACGCAAAGGAGAGCGCGACGCCTACAAGCTGCTGTATGCGGGCTTCGTGACGGCGCCCATCATCGCTGGGGTGGACAAGTTCACGGACAAGTTGGGGAACTGGGACAAGTACCTCGCCGACGATGTCGCCGTGAACCTTCCAGTTCAACGCCATACGTTCATGCAAGCGGTCGGCTTGATCGAGATCGCGGCGGGACTGCTGGTTGCCGCCAAGCCGAAGTGGGGCGGCTACGTCGTTGGCGCGTGGCTGGTCGGCATCGTCGCCAATCTGTGGACCAAACCCGAATATCGCGACATTGCGCTGCGCGACGTCGGCCTGGCGCTCGGAGCGCTCGCGCTGGCGCGCCTGGCCGCCGACGTACCACGGAAGCACCACGCGGTGGTCTCGACACAGGCGAGCTCTGGGACTAGTCAGTGAGTTCACCATGTCTACCGCATCGATCGATGCGGTGGCGTCACTGCAAACGGAGAGGCACATGGAGAGCAAGGCGAAACTACTCGGACATCCGATTCACCCGATGCTGATCGTGCTTCCACTTGGATTGTTCATCGGCGCCGTCGTCTTCGATGCGCTGTATCTCTGGCGAGGAAACGCGATCTTCGCCGCCGTCGCGTATTGGAACATCGCTGGAGGGATCATCGGCGGGCTGCTCGCCGCTGTGTTCGGGCTGGTGGATTGGTGGGCCATCCCGAGCGGCACTCGCGCAAAGCAAATCGGCCTGCTTCACGGTGGCAGCAACGTCGTTGTCGTCGCCTCGTTCGCGTTGGCGTGGTGGCTGCGAAGCGGCGCTCCAAACACGGTCCCGAGCACCAACGTGTTCTTCATCGAGGTTGGCGCGCTGATTCTCGGCAGCGTCGCCGGCTGGCTCGGCGGCGAGCTCGTGGATCGGCTCGCCGTCGGCGTCGACGACGGTGCGCATCTCGATGCGCCCAGCTCGTTGTCAGGGCGTCCGGCGCAGTCGCGAGAGTCATCCGCTCCGGTGCCACACCGTCGAGCGAGCTGACGCGAACGCCTCCCGTCGGCGGCCGCGCCGCCGCGGGAGGCGTCACATGAGCGTGCGTTCAATTGGTGGAGTACGCTTCGTATCGCGCGGTGCGGCGGTTGTAGCCATAGCCGACAACGTGGCGTCCGTCAGCCGAGATCGCGTTGGCGTACACGAGGTACGAGCCGCTGCCAATCGAGCCCGCGTAGATCGCGGTGAGATTCTGGATTGCCGTCGACGCGGTCCAGCGGAACGCGCGCGTCGCGCCCGTCGAATCCTGCGCGTCACCGACGACCACGGAGCCGTCGGCGGACACTGCGTACGCTTCACTGCTGATGCCTCCCAGGCTGCCGAGATCCTTCATTCCGCCGGCCGCCGTCCAGCGAAACGCGTGCGTCCGGCCATCAGCTGTCGCTGATCGCCCAACGACAACCGATCCGTCGGCGGACGTTGCGAACGCTTCGCTCGACGGACCTCCCAGCGTTCCCAGATCCTGCATACCCGCCGTACTCCAGCGGAAGGCGTGTGGCTGGCCATTGGTGTCGTAGATCGCACCGACGATGACCGATCCATTCGAGGAGACGCCGTACGCGCCGCCGTCCAAGCCGCCAGCGAGATCCTGCATTCCCGTAGTCGCATCCCAGCGAAACGGATGTTCTTCGCCGTTTGGCGTCCACGCCTGACCGACGATCACGACACCGTCGGCGGACACATCGGCCGCAACGGCATATGGACCTCCCAACGTTCCGAGGTCCTGCAGCCCGGTCGACGCGGTCCAGCGAAATGCACGCTGTTGAAAGCTGGCGTTCCATGCTTCGCCGACGACGATCGAGCCATCCGCCGAGACGCCGTACGCAGCTGCATAGGCGTATCCGAAGTCCCCCAGGTCTTTCATGCCCGTGCTGGCGGTCCGTCGGAACGCACGATACTGGCCGCTGCTATTAGAGGCATAGCCGATCACCACCACACCGGTTGATGAGGCGCCGTAGGCTTGGCTGGTGCTGCCCCCCAGCGTTCCAAGCCACGTCACACCCTGCGTGCTGGTTGTGCCGCCGCTTCCACTTCCACCTCCGCTTCCACCGCTGGCGGTCACGCGCGAGTCGAACGTGAGATCGCTCGAATAACCGGCGACGACGCATAGCAACACAATGCAGAAGATGCTCTGCTTCACATCGGTACTCCTTTTTGCGACCGCCGAACGCAACCAACCTGCCCGTGTGCTGTGGCGCGGATCGACGTCAACGCACGTGCGAATTCGCTGCGTGCCGACGCGTGCTGCTGCAGATGAGCGCCGCGAAGCTCTGGCGGCAGGATCGCTTACGAGTCGACGTCTGAAATCCAGTTCCACGTAAGCAGCTCGCCCCGGGGACGCGGCCGCGATGAGCAACCGCGGCGAGAGCGTGGACCGACGTCAGCGCAAAAGACGGGAGTTCCGCCGAGCCGACATCATCGGCGCGCCGACCGCGCGTAGAACGGGGGATACCCGTAGGGATCCGGTCCCGGCGGCTCGGTGTTCGGCGGCATCATCTCCACATTGATGCTGCCCACCATCGACGGATGAATCGTGCAGTGATAGGTGGCGGTCGGCGTCACCAGCGGCACAGCCACGCTGGATTGGCCTGGCGCGATGTCGCCGACCTCCGTCCCATCGTCGAGCATGATGTGGTGGAGGAATTGGTCGTTGTTCGTCCATACGAGGCTATCGCCGACGGCCGCGATACTCGGGTTCGGATCGAATGACTGGGCGCCTGCGGTGGCGACGACGTTGATGGTCACCGTCTTTGGTAGCGCGGGGTCGGGCGACGGTGGGACCGGGGCGTCATCATGCAGTCCGCCGGCGGCGGGCGCACCCGCAAGCGCGGACGGTGCGGTTGGACGTGGCGCCTGACAGGAGCAGAGTGTCACGGCGCACGCCAAGGCGAGCACTGTTCGGAGCGAAGCGGACGCGTGCATGAATCCTCGTTTCGTGAAAGGTACGGCGACAGGGAACAGCAAGCCGTATGCCCAGCAATTTGGCGCGAATCGGCCGCGCACACTAGGGCATCGTTACCGGCGCCGTAAGGCGCTTACCGCCAACGTCTCCTGCTCGATTCGGCGTCGTGATGATGTAGGAGACGTATCCAGAGATCACGCCGCGGATCGGATCGCACACGCCGCTGCGCTGCGCGCGGATGCGATCACCGTTCCGCTGTCGGACACTGCTGGGATGTTGGAACGAGCTCGACAGTCGTCGCGGCGAGGAGCCGCTACAATCGGATACTCCCCCGGACTCCAATCCATTCCTCCAGCCGAATGATCGAGAATGACGCTCGGCGCATCGCGCGCGTCACGACTCGAAGAGTGCGGCGAGGAACTCGCGCGCGCCCGTTGGCCCGCTCAGCGTGAGCACAATCGGCGCAGCGTCCGGTGCGACCGTCAGCGTGAACGACAGCCACCGGCAACATTGCCGCTCGGCGTCGATCACCTGTGTGATCAGCTTTAATGTGTCGCTGTTGGCCTCGAAGCTGAAACGACAGCCGTCCTCGGTTTGCTCACGAACCGTCGCGCGCGCGGCAAGAGCCGGTAGCAGGCGTTCGCGTCTTGCCACGATGGCCGCTGACGTCAACTCGCACACCACGGGCAATGTACGACCTGTGTCCATCGTGCGATCAGGATACGCCGAGCGCCTCGCGTGGCGCACGCCGAACAATGGCATTCACGCTGAACATGACCGTCGTGCCGGCGTCGGTCGTTCAGCCTTAAACCCCAAAACTCACTTGCGTTGATGAACCACGAAGGCCTAACGGCCCTCACGAAGGGCACGAAGACCAAAATATCTTCGTGATCTTCGTGCCTGTCGCGAAGCGACCTTCGTGGTTCGATCATCAATAAGTGAACTTCGGTCTAGGCGGACGATGTATTTGAAATACGGACGCGCAGTTGGAGTAGTCTCCAGGCGTTGTCGCGCGGACCTGAGAGGTCGGCGTGGAGGTTCCAATGGCGCGTTTCGTTCAGGTGACCTGTGTCGCGATCGCGGTCGCGCTGTTTGCCAGTGGTGTTCCGGTCCTCGCCTGGAACCATCACGGACACATGCTCGTCGCCTTCGTGGCCTACCAGCAATTGAACGCGGTCCCGACCGTCAGGATGAAAGTCGATGCGCTCGTTCGCCAGAATCCACTCATTCACGACTGGGATCAGCAGGTCGCTTCGCTGCCGGTCGATTTGCGGGCGGCTGCCTTGTTTGCGATCGCCGCGACATGGCCGGACATCATCAAATCGGACCCCGCCCATCATGACGATGGTCCCAATGGCGGGAATCGGCCGCCGCCCGGTCAAAGCGCCTTCGCCAACCTCGGGTACAACGACACGGCGCGTCATAAGTACTGGCATTTCATCGACACGCCGTTTGCGACCGATCAGACCGCCTTGCCGTCGGTGCCGGTCCCGCACGCGGTTGAGCGCATTGCTGTTCTTCGCAAGACGTTGGCTTCGCCGGCCACTGGACCTGCGGCCCAACGTCTGAAGTCGTACGACCTCATGTGGCTGCTTCACCTGGTTGGAGACCTTCATCAGCCGCTGCATGCGATCACACGCGTGAGCCAGTCGCAACCGCGCGGTGACGATGGGGGGAACCTCGTTCATCTGTGTGCCTTGCCGTGTCGCGACCAGCTGCACGGATTCTGGGACGGCGTGCTCGGAGACGACGACGATCCCATCGGGTTGCTGATCGACGCGATGGCGGTGAAGGTTCCAACCGGATCTGACGCCACCAATCTCGATCCCGCGAAGTGGGCGGCCGAGAGTTTCATGCTTGCCCAATCGGATGTGTACCGCCAGCCAATCGGACGCGGCGCCGGACCGTTCACCGTCAACGTGTCTTACGTGCAGAACGCGCAGCGACTGGCGACGGAACGTGTGGCGCTTGCCGCCGCGCGGCTGGCGAACATTCTGAAAACGGACCTGCAGTAGCTGGGTAGCTCGGTAGTTGGGTAGGGGGAACCCGGGTTGCTGGGAAGCTGGGCGAGTCTGCGCGTTGGTATACGCCCGGTCTCACGTCCACATCATCCCGCTCACTCGCGATTGGTCAATGCGTCAGTGAGTAAAGCAGTGCGTTGATGCCGAACGCGTAGCCGGGCACCGACATCGTGTAGAAGTACTGCGGGTCATCGCCTTCGCGCTCGAAGGAGTCGCCGAAGTCGGTGTTGTGCGTCATGAGCACCATGATGCGACCGTGCTCGTCGAGCACGGCGCGCGTGTGGACGGTGGCGCTCTCGGCGCCACGCTCCGATGTGCCGCCGCCACTTTGCGCCCAGAATCCGATCGAGGGAATCTGCGGCGTCATCGCTACATCGAAGAGCGTGTGATAGAGCGGGTGGTCTGGCGGCAGATCGACAATCGGATACTTGTCGGCCGGCAATGCTTTGCGCAACTGGCCGACCCACCACTCCCACGCGTAGTTACCCCAGAAGTCGTCAGCCCATAGCAAGCCACCTTTGTCGAGATACAGGCGAAGCTGCGCCGCTTCGTCGGCGCGCAAGGATGCCGAGCCGACCTCGGTCATCATGATGAACGGACAGCTGAATAGCTCGGGATCGGTGAGCTCGATGAGCAGATGTCTGGGATTGCCCGCCGCATCCTTGCTGACGCCGGCCTTGGTCAGCTCTGACAGGCGAATCGACAGATTGATGTCGGCGCGCGGATAGTCGACGCTCCAATTGGCGCCGTCTCCGCGCGGATCGGCGGCAAACGCCACCCGGCAGAAGTTGAAGCGGCCGTCGAAATCCTCCGGCTTTGCCTTACGGGCGTTCCAGAAACCGCGGCCGAATCCGAATTGTCCGAACTGTGCTTCCGCGCGGGCGGCGAGCACGAGGCCCGCCAGCAAGACGGCGGAGACGAACGCGCGGCGCACAAGACAAGTCTAGCGCGATTCCGGTGTAGGCTATGGCACCATGAAATATCTGTCCCGAACGTGCATTGCGGCTCTGCTCGCACTGGCTGGAACGACAGTCCTCGTCGGTCAGCAGCCGGCGGCGGATCTGATTCTCACCGGCGGCAAGATCATCACCGTCGACGGCCGTTTCAGCATCGCGCAGGCGGTCGCCATCCGCGGCGATCGCTTTATCGCCGTCGGTACCAACCAGGAGATTCAGCGGCTTGCCGGTCCCGGCACACGTCGCGTCGATCTGGGCGGGAAATCGGTGCTTCCCGGGCTCATCGACCATCACGCGCACCTGATGCGCGCCGCCGAGACGTGGGCCATCGAAGCGCGACTCGACGATGTGGACTCGCGCAAGCAGGCGCTGGAGATCGTGCGCGCGAAGGCGATGGCGCTCGGACCGGGACAGTGGGTGTACAACCTGGGCGGCTGGTCGTACGACCAGTTCGCCGACAATCACACGCCGTTCACGCGCGAGGAACTCGATCAGGCGGCGCCGAACAACCCTGTCTATCTGCAGTTCTCGCGCTGCTGCGCGTTCATGAACACCAAGGGCATCGAGGCGATGGGACTGGCGTCGATGACAGAGCCATGGATCGAACGTGACGCCGCCGGCAAGCCGACCGGCCGCATCAACGATCCCGGGCTGGCACAGATGGCGCGAAAGATCCCGTCGCCGCCGAAGAACACGTTCCCGACCAACGCGACGGCGCTCATCCACGATCTGAATCGCGCCGGCGTTACCACCGCCGGCATTTCGGGCTGTCCGCAGGAGGCCACCGAGTTCTATCGATCGCTCGCCGACAAGGGTGAGTTGACGTTCCGGTTCATGTGCATGGTCGGCGTGCCACCGAGCACCACGCTGGAGGCCGCCCAGCGCGCCGCGCCGCAGATTGCGGCGATCAAGCTGTATCGCGGCGACAACTACATCGACAGCGTGATGGTCGGCGAGACGCTCGGGCTGAGCGACAACATGATGCAGCCGCACACGGCCTATACCGCGGACCAGATGGCCGTCTGGCGCGCGCTGGCCATCGAGGTCGCGAAGGCAGGGTTGCCGCTGCACCAGCACGCGACGATCTCAGAGACCTTCGGCGCGTTTCTCGATCAGATCGAAGCAATCGATAAGGTGCGGCCGATCAAGAACCTCCGCTGGTCGTTCGCACACATGGATCAGGTGTCGGCGAACGATCTCGAGCGGATGAAGAAGCTCGGTATGTATGCGGGTGTGCGCGCCATTCCGACGGTGATGGGCGGGGCGTTCACACGCGCGCACGGGGACAAGGTCAAGGATATGCCGCCGCTGAAGATGATCCAGGACAGCGGGATCATGTGGGGCTTCCACACGGATACGACCGAGGTCAATCAATACAAGCCGTTCACGACGTTGTGGTTCGCCGTGACCGGCAAGATGATCGGCGGCGCCGTGGTCAATCGGCAGCCGGTCACCCGTGAAGAGGCGCTCATCGCCCACACGCGCAACAACGCGTTCTTCCTCTTCCGTGAAGACGATCTCGGATCCATTGCGCCCGGCAAGCTCGCGGATCTGGTGGTCACCGATCGCGATTACCTCACGGTCCCGGCCGACCAGATCAAGGACATCAAGCCGGTAATGACGATGGTCGGCGGCAAGATCGGATACGACGCCGCAGCCGCGTCACGCGCGACGCACTGATCTGCCTGGGCCGCCTGAAGGCGGCCCCTATGCCCGTCACTCCTACGCAGCTCCGCCCAGCGGCGCCTGAGCTCTCGCGGCAGAGTTCTGGCGCCGGTGATTTCGTTCCGCCATCAATTCGACCGATATGGAACAGTTCTCGCTAGTAATCGAGTGCGATGACGCCAGTGACGCTCGCCGAGGTAATGTGTCGACGTGTGCCATTGACGGCCAGGGAAGCAGTCACCGTAACCCTGGCCGTCGCAAAAGAGTGGGATCGGCAACGCGCCGTGCGTGGTCCGATCACTCTTCCTGATATCGGCGCGATTCACCTGCTCGAGACAGGCGCTGTATTCTTCCTGGTCACACCGGATACACCGATCGACCACGCTCCCACGACCACGGACACGTTATCGTCTCTGCTCGGTCGCTTGCTCGGCACGGATGAGGCCGTTTCACTTCGACATCCGGCGGCGGTCGGCCTCGGAGCGACGGACGTGCCCTCGGTCCCGGACGAGAGCTTCCGCAGTGTTCTCACGCGTTTCGCTGGCGACGACTACTCAAAAGTAGTCGCCACCGTGGTCGAGCGGACGCTGAAATCCCCACCGCGGCCCACGCCCGAGCTCCAGCCTCAGCGCATCCACGCCGGCCCTGAACGGCGAAAGCAGCCGCGAATCGTCGCCGAACTGCGCCTCGATATTCGCGAGCTGGAGAAGGAGCTGTACGCATTGCGCGCGAGCTCGCAACAGACACCATCGAAGCAGGTCACCTCGAAGCGGCGAGCCGTTGCGCGAGTGGCCTGCGCGGCTGGTGCAGCGAGCGTTCTTGCGCTCGTGACGATTCTCGCGATTGAACGAAATCCGATGCGACCAGGCAGCAGCGCGGTCGACGGATTGACCAGCGGCGGTGACGTGACGGAGAGCGTCCCGGTTCCCGTCCGCAGTGCGTCGACGATGACGACCGTCACTGCGAGCGTCGTTGCCGATGTAACGCCCGTGCACGTCGGATCGTTGCCACGGCTATCGACCCACGCTCGGCGTACGGTCGTGCGTCACCGCCGGGCCGTGCCCGCGCCGACACCCCGTTCGCGTCCATCGGTCGCATTTCCCGGCGGCGCACGCACCATCAGCTGGCTTGGACACTAGTGCAGAAGGAATCAGGCCGTAATGCTGATTCCTTCGACCGTCAATGTGTCATCGCGTAGAGCAGCACGTCGATGCCGAGGGCATATCCCTGCGGCGAAAAGCGGTAGAAGAACTCGGGATCCTCGCCCTCGCGTTCCCACGAATCGGACACGTCGGTGTTGTGCGTCATGACGGCGATGATCCGTCCGTGTTTGTCGCGGATGGCGCGGAAGTGCGGGACCGCTGATTCTGCGCCGCGCTCGGAGGTGGACGAACCGCCGGTCGCGCGCCAGAACCGGATGCTCGTCACCTGCGGAACGCTCGCGACCTCGAGCAACGAATGAAAGATCGGGTCGGTGAGCGGCACGTCTTCGATCGGATATTCGGCGGTGGACATCGCTCGCGAGAACTCGCGCGTCCACTGCTCCCATGCGGCGTTACCCCAGAAATCATCGACCCACAGGAACCCACCCTTCTGCAGATACAGACGCAGCCGTGCGGCTTCCTCAGGTGTCAGGCCGATCGTGCCGACGTCGGACGCCATGATGTACGGGCACTCGAACAGCGCATCATCGGTGAGCCGCACCAGATAGACGTGCGGCACATCCTTCGACACCCAACTCACACGTGTCTTGGTCAGCTCTGACAGCCGGAGCAGCAGGTGACGCTGGCCCCACGGATAATCGGTGCGCCAGCCGGCGCCGTTGGCCTCGCGCCGCACGCTCGTATAAAAGAAGTGGCACCCTGCGACATCGCGATCGGGATACTCCTTCGGCGGGAGTTCCGGCGGGTCGCCCTGCTCGCCACGAAATCCGCCGAAGCCGAAGAAATCGTCGCGGAACTGCGCGTAGACGTAGCCGCCGGAGACGACGAGCAGCGCGAGCAGGATCGTCAGGAGTCGCAGGGTGCGGCGGGTCACAGCTGTCTTCCTGTTCGACGTTGCCAGATCCCGATTATCCATCCGAACGTGGTCAGCCTGCGTGACACCGTTACGACCCACACAGGCACGGAGACACTGAGATCATTCTCGTCGTGGTTTCCCTCTGCGCCGCTGTGTTCTGTGGGTCGTGGGGCTGGCGATCGGTCGATGTTATACTCGCTCTTCGACAACTGACCTGCTCGGCCGAACAGGGAAGTGGGTGCGACGCCCACGCGGTCCCGCCACTGTAAGCGGAGAGAGCGGTTCCCGAATGTCACTGCGCCACCGGGCGTGGGAAGACGGAACCCTCGCACGATCCTCCGCAAGCCAGGAGACCTCTCGCCCGAGCTTGTCCCTCTGCCTCGCGAGCCAGGTAGCTCGGTTGCTGGGCGGATCAGTAGCTGGGTTGATTTGACCCAGCTACCCAACGACCCAACTCCCCAGCTACTCAGTTTCGTCAGGCCCGGCGCGATGGACGCCGGAAGGAGACACCATGATCGCCTCCGCTCGGAGCGGGCGAACCGGCGCGGATGTGCGCCGGCGCGTCCGCTTCTTCCTCTCCACGATCCTTCTCACAATCCCTGTCGCGTTCCCTGCTGCCGTGGCCGCGCAGGTGCGTTCTGTTGCGCAAGACGGTGGCACCCTTACCGGCGTCGTGACTGATTCTCTGCGCGGGCGAGTGCCCGGCGCGCGCGTCACACTGATCGGGGGCCAGGATGCGATCGAAACGATGACCAATGCCGATGGTGAGTTCAGCTTTCGCGTGGCGAGCGCCGCACTGTATCAGGTCGTCGTGCGCGCCGTTGGATTCGAGCCATTCACGTCGGCGCCGATCTATGTAGGACGCGGCGGTCAGGCGACCGTCGACGCGACGTTGCAGGTAGGCCCACTCGAGCAGGCTGTGGTCGTGACTGCCGCCGCCGCCGAACTCCCCCAGTCGCAAACGGGTGCGCCGATCACGGTGATCGATGCGCGGACGCTCGAGATCAGCCGCACATCCGACGTGATTGAGACGCTGCGGACGGTCCCCGGCACCTACGCGTTGCAAACGGGCGGGCACGGCGGGACGGCATCGGTGTTCATTCGCGGTGGCGCGGCGAATTTCAACAAGGTGCTCATCGACGATGTGCCTGGAAACGACATCGGCGGCGCGTTCGACTTCGCGCAGCTGTCCACGATAGGGGTGGAACGCGTTGAGGTGCTGCGACAGACCAACAGCGTCATGTACGGGAGCGACGCACTCGCCGGAGTGATCGCCGTCACCACTCGACGCGGCCAGACGCGGCAGCCTGCGCTGACGTATTCGGCGGACGGAGGAAACCTCGGAACGTTTGCGACCGCTGGCGGCCTCGGCGGCATCGTGAAACGGTTCGACTACTTTTCCGAGTACTCGCACTTTCGCACAGACAACGATGTGCCCAATAACGGGTTTCGCAACGGTACTTACGCCGGCCGCTTCGGCGTCGCCATCCGCTCGCGAACCGACGTCAGCGGGACGATCCGGCGAACCAGGACGAAATACGGCAGCGCCGGCGCGTTCGCGTTGTACGGGTTGGCTGATGATTCATCGCAGAAGAATGCGCTGACGTATGTGAGTGTGTCGGCTCGATCGCAGATCTCTCATCGCTGGCAGACGGCGCTGAGATTCGGTGTGGCCGACCAGACGCTGCGTTACGTGAATCCGTCGCCGACGGGGCAGCCGTTCGACCCCTTCGGCTTTGGCGCGAATTACCTCGGCCAAACCGTCACGCTGCGCGGTGCCAACGGCTATACGACCAGCGGGCGCGCCATCGTGGATTTTGGCGGCACCTATCCGTCCACGTTCCAAAGCCGGTCGACGCGGCGGCTTCTGTCCGTTGACACGAGCTACGAGCTGACATCGTCGCTCGGTATTTCGGCCGGTGCGCGATATGAACGCGAGCAGGCGTACAGCGATCCGGATGGAAAGCCGACCGCCACTCGCGACAACGGTGGTGCGTTCGTGGAAGCGCGGTGGACCGTCGCGCAGCACCACTACGTCACCGCGGGCGTGGGCGTCGAGCACAACGCGGTGTTCGGTGGAGCGGTGACGCCGCGGATCTCGATCGCGTCATACGTGCGGCATCCCGAGGCGGGTGCCGGCAACGATACCAAGCTGGTGTTCAACGCCGGCACCGGCATCAAGGCGCCCAGCGTGTTCCAGGCGCAGTCGTCGCTGTTCGAGCTCGTCAAGAACACGCCAGGCGTCACCGGAGTCGATCCGATTGGGCCCGAACGCAGCCGCAGCATCGATATCGGCCTCGAGCAGGGCCTGGGCGCCGGTCGCGCGCGTGCGCGCGTCGCCTACTTCCGCAATACCTTCCGCGATTTGATCGAATTCCTCTCTCCGACGGCGCTCTTGCGCGCCGGCATTCCTGCGTCTGTCGCCGGTGCGACGCGCTTCGGCGCCTACATCAATGCCCAGTCGTACCGCGCGCAGGGTGTCGAGGTCTCAGTCGACTCGGCGCCCGCGCGCAACCTGCGGGTGACCGGCTCGTACACCTACCTTGCCGCGGAGGTCACGCGCGCCTTCAGCGCCAACGCGTCGTTCAATGCGGCGTTCCCCGGCGTGCCGATCGGCGCGTATTCGCCACTGGTGGGGGCGCGGCCATTCCGCCGGCCCGCGCACTCGGGCGCGTTTGCCGTCATCTACACGCCACGTCGAGCGGAGGTCGCCCTGTCGGCGTCGCTGGTCGGCAAGCGCGATGACAGCACCTTTCTCACCGACCAATTCTTCGGCAACTCATTGCTGTTGCCGAATCACGACCTCGATGCCGCGTATCAGAAGATCGATCTGAGCGCCGCGTACGTGTTCCATCCTCGGCTGCGCGGCTACGTGCGGATCGAGAACCTGCTCGATCGCGACTACGAAGAAGCCTTCGGCTATCCCGCGCTGCCTTTGACGGCGCGTGCGGGCTTCAAGCTGGTTTTTGGAGGGGGCGGCATTCACTGATCACGGTCTTTGCCACGAAGGACACAGGCTTTTCGACCTTGCGTCCTTTGTGGCAAAAAGCGTCTTTTATGATCTTGGTGGCCCTACTTGCCAGCGGCAGGAACCCTCACCGAGTAAGATTGCCTATCGCTGGGCAGGCGTCATCCCGCGGATTATATAGGGGGCTTCCTATGACCCGATGCTACCGCTGGCTTGTGGTTGTGATCGCCGCTGTCGCAGCCTGTTCGCCCGCACAACCACCTGCCGAGCAACAGAACGCACCCGCCCCGGCGCCAACGCCAACGCCCATCCCACCAGGTCCGAAGCTGTTCGTCACCAACGAAATCGGCGGCGACATGACCGTGATCGACGTGGGCACGGCTCGCGCGGTGGCGACCATTCCGCTCGGCAAACGTCCGCGCGGCGTGAGCGTGAGCCCTGATGGATCGACGGTCTATGTCGCGTTGAGCGGATCGCCGATCGGCGGCCCCGGCGTGGACGAGAGCAAGCTGCCGCCGGCCGACAAGAAGGCCGACGGCATCGGCGTGGTGAGCGTAAAGGATCTCAAACTCGAGCGGATCATCCGCGGCGGCTCCGATCCCGAACAGATCGCGCTCAGCGCCGACGGCAAGACGCTCTTCGCGACCAATGAAGACACCGCGCAGGTCAGCGCGATCGATGTCGCCGACGGCCACGTGATCGCGGCGGTGAAGGTGGGCGAGGAGCCGGAAGGTGTCAACCTGCGCCCGGACGGCAAAGTGGCCTACGTCACCTCCGAAGCGGACAGCACCGTCAGCGTCGTCGACACCGCTTCGCTGAAGGTGCTGAAGACGATTGAGGTGGGGCCGCGTCCACGCTCGACGGCTTTTCTGCCCGACGGGTCGCGCGCCTACGTGCCCTCGGAGAACGGGTCCTCCATGACCGTCATCGATGCGCAGAGCCACCGCGTGATCAAGACAATTCCCCTCACAGGCGAGCTCGTGCGACCGATGGGCACGGCTGTTTCTCCGGACGGGAAGACGCTCTACACCACGACCGGCCGCGGCAAGCACGTGTTGTTCATCGACACGAAGACCAACGAGAAGGTCGCCGACATAGAAGTCGGCGAGCGGCCGTGGGGTATCGCGGTCTCGCCCGACGGCAAGATGCTGTTCACCGCCAACGGCACCTCGAATGATGTGTCGTTCGTCGATGTCGAGAGTCGTACGGTGAAAACCAAAGTGAAAGCAGGGGAGCGGCCGTGGGGGGTCGCGTATGTGCCGTAGCGAGCGCGCGCGTTCACCCGACGACGATACACCGAAGCACCGAGCCGTTTCCTGTCCTGTTGTCCGTATTCTCCGTACTGTTGTTCTCCGTGGTACTGGCGCCGCCGGCACACGCGGGCTCCCGAGGAAAGAGGGGCTGTCGTACAATCCACGCATCGATGGGAGGCAGGATGGCTCGTGCTGGCTTCGCGGTCGCGTTTGCATTGGCGGCGCTCGTCCACCTCGCCGCGGCCGGCGATCCGCGGCTGGCGCGAACGGCCGACGGCCACCCGGATCTGTCCGGATTCTGGACCAACGACAGCTTTACGCCGCTCGAGCGCGCCCCGGAGCTTGGGACCAAGGAGTTCTTCACGCCTCAGGAAGCGGCCGCGTACTTCAAGCAGCGGGTCGATCGCCTGAACGGCCAGTCGAAGGACGACATTCACTACGACGATGCGCTGTGGCAGGCGGAGACGTATGCGAAGCAGCCGAATCTGCGCACGTCGATTGTGTTCGATCCACCGAACGGCCGACTGCCGGCGCTGACGCCGGAAGCGCAGCGTCGCGATACGAGGCGAGTGGCCATGGCGCGGCAGCCGGGTCCGGCCGACAGCGCGCAGAGTCGTTCGCTTGCCGAACGATGCATCTCCTGGGGCAACGTTGGTCCGCCGATGCTTCCGCCGACCTACAACGCGAACTTTCAAATCCTGCAGACGCCGACCATCGTCGTGCTCCGGCACGAGATGATGCACGACACGCGGCTCATTTACACGGACGGCAGACCGCACGCCCGTGCCGGCGTCAAGTGGATGGCTGGTGACTCGCGCGGTCACTGGGAAGGCGATACGCTGGTCGTCGACACGACGAACTTCACCAGCTACACGAATTTCCGAGGGTCGCCGCAAACGACCAGGCAGGACATCTTCGCCACCGACGCGCTGCACGTCGTCGAGCGCTTCACGCCGACCGATCGCGACAGCATCATCTATCGCTTCACCGTTGACGACCCGAAGACATGGACACGCTCGTGGTCCGGCGAGATGTCGTTTCGCCGCTGGGACGGCCCGATCTACGAGTACGCCTGCCATGAAGGCAACTACGGCCTGGCGAACATCCTGCGCGCCGCGCGCAAGGCGGAGGCAGGGAAGTAAGCGCCGTCGGCGAGATTTGCCGATCGCGCCGACTTCACGCACGGGAATTCCTGCCGCAGCGGGCGACGCGATCCCTCATTTGGCGGCCGTGTGCGCTATGGCGCGAGTCTTGGAATGCGCTGTGGCATGACCGACGCGCGCTATATCGATTTCATCTCCGCTTACTGCGACCGCTGGTGTGAACGCTGTGCGTTTACCGAGCGGTGTTCTCTCTTCGCCGTTCAATGCGCGATGGCGATGTGCGACAACGACGACGCGGAGGCGATGGAGCTGGCCGTCGGTCCCGCGCCGTCCGATGACGGCGAGGCTGCGGACACGGAGGGCTCACGCTGGATTGAGGAGCTGAACGGGATACCGCCGCCGACTCCCGCGGAGATGGCGGAGCACGATCGCCAAAGAGCCGAGCGGGACGCCCGTGTGGACGGTACGGCCATCGTCCAGACGGCGCGTGCCTACACGGTGCTGGCGGCGCGCTGGCTGCGTGCGGAATCCGACGCGCTCAAACAACGAGCTCCCGCCGACGTGCGCGAGGCGCTCGAGATCGTCGAGTGGGATCACTTCCTGATCACCGTCAAACTGCGTCGAGCGCTGCACGGCGTCGACGAGGCGGCGCACGGCAAGGACCTGGATGACGACTTCGTCGAGCAGGACGTGAACGGCACGGCGAAGCTGTCGCTGCTCTGCATCGAGCGATCGGAACGGGCGTGGCAGGTGATCGCACGGTGGAGCGACAACGAGTTCGCGGCGATCTTCGCCGACCAGCTGGCGCAGTTGGCACGGGAGGTCGACGCAGAATTCCCGCAGGCGCGCGCGTTCCTGCGTCCCGGGTTGGACGAACCTACGTAACCACGAAGGCCTTCGACAAACCACGAAGAACACGAAGTTTTCTTCGTGATCTTCGTGACTGGCGCTTCAGCGCCCTTCGTGGTCAGACGTGCTGCTTCTATTTCGTACAGCGCGCTGCCAGTCCACCCTGCTGCGGCGTCTTCTCGCGATAGACGTCGTGGCAGTTCGCGCACGCCGTCGTCATGTGATCGGCGACGTCGAGGAACGCGTCGGTTTTTTTCGCCTGCGCCGCTTTGTACGCCTCGAGGCCGGCGGCGCGCAGACCCTGCACGAATTTCTGCCAGTCGGCATTCTGCACCGGAGCCGGCTTCCCGTTCGAGCACATACGAGGCACGGTCAACAGACTTGTGACCTCGGCCAGCGCGAGGCTCGCATTCTCGACCGCCGGCCAACCGCCATACGTGCTGGTCAGCGGGTTCGGCGACAACGAAGGGTCGTCTGCCTTCAGCTTCAGGAAGTCATCGCTCTGCGCCGCGAAAATCACGTTCGAATTCGGGAACAGGATGCCGCGCATCAACTGCGCCATGTTGGCGACAGCGCGCCGCGATCCTGCGGCGGTGCTCCGACCCGCAGGCGGCGGCGTTGGTGCGGGAGCGGAAGGCTGACTGGCGCCACGGCCGCGCGCCGGCGCCTGCGCGACAACGATCGGCGTTGCGAGCAACGCCGCGAGTGCGAGGGCCGGCGGCATGACCCAAAAGTAACGCTGCATGTAACACTCTCCGGAATTCGCCAACGCCATAGGGACCGAGCGACATCCCCGACTACGACGCACTGAGGCACCGAGGCAGCGAGATCACAACCAAAGAATGACCGGCGCCCTTCAAACGGCCTCGGCACTTGGACTACGATCGACGACGCCTTGGCTCGAATTCTACAACTGCGGGACGCTGTCCAGGATCTCGTCCACGACGGCGACATCGTTGCGCTCGAGGGGTTCACGCATCTGATCCCATTCGCCGCGGGACACGAGATCATCCGGCAGGGCCGTCGCAGCTTGACGGTCATCCGCATGACGCCGGACGTGATCTACGACCAGCTGATTGGCGCCGGCTGTGTCTCGAAGCTGATCTTCTCGTGGGGCGGCAACCCGGGTGTCGGATCGCTGCACCGGCTGCGCGACGCGGTCGAGAACAACTGGCCCGTGCCGCTGGCGATCGAGGAGCATGCGCACGCGGGCATGGCGGCCGCGTATGCCGCCGGTGCGTCAGGTCTGCCGTTCGGGTTGCTGCGCGGGTATCTGGGCAGCGATCTTCCCAAGTACAACCAGAGGATCCGGTTCATCGAGTGTCCGTTCACCGGTGAACGCCTCGCCGCTGTGCCCGCCCATCGACCGGACGTCGGCATCATTCACGCGCAGAAGGCGGACCGCAAAGGCAACGTGCTGATCTGGGGTCTGGTGGGGGTGCAGAAGGAGACCGTGCTCGCGTCGAAGCGATCGATCGTGACCGTCGAGGAGATCGTCGATCGCCTCGACGCGCCGCCGAACGCCGTTGTCCTGCCGTACTGGGTCGTGAGCGCTGTGTGCGAGGTCACGGGCGGTGCGTTCCCCTCGTACGCGGCGGGCTACTATTCACGGAACAACGCGTTCTACAAACAGTGGGACACCGTTGCCCGCGATCGCGAGACGTTTCGCGCGTGGATTCAGCGACATGTGATGGAGACCCGCGACTTCGACGAGTTCAGGCGGAGCCTCGAGCAGGCGGCGACGGCGGTAGGCGGTAGGCGGTAGGCGGTAGGCAGCGGGCAGTAGGCAGTAGGCAGTAGGCAGTAGGCAGTATGCAGAACGCAACTGGACTGCAGTACACGTCGGACGAGATGATGACGATCGCCGCGGCGCGCATGGTGCGCAACGGTGCGGCGCTGTTTGTCGGCATCGGTCTGCCGAGTGCGGCCGCGAACCTCGCGCTGCGGACGCATGCGCCGGAGACGATCCTCATCTACGAGTCGGGGACGATCGGATCGAAACCAGCGGTACTGCCTCTGTCGATTGGAGACGGCGAGCTGGCCGACACCGCCGATGCGGTGGTGTCGGTGCCTGAGATGTTCGCCTACTGGCTGCAGGGCGGACGGATCGACCTCGGATTCCTCGGCGCCGCGCAGATCGACAAATACGCCAACATCAACACGACGGTGATCGGCGGCACCTATTCGAAGCCGAACGTGCGCTTGCCCGGGGCCGGCGGTGCGCCGGAGATCGCCGCATCGTGCAAGGAGGTGCTGATCACGTTGCGGCAGAACAAGCGCGCGTTCGTCGAACGTCTCGACTTCGTCACCTCAGTTGGTCATGGTCATGGGCCAGGCAGCCGCGAGGAACTCCGTCTGCCGGGCAAAGGACCCACCGCGGTGATCACCGATCTCGGCATTCTCACGCCGGATCCGGAGACGAAAGAACTGACGCTGACCAGCGTCCATCCGGGGGTCACCGCGGAAAAGGTCGCGGCTGAAACGGGCTGGCCGCTCAAAGTCGCGCCGCAGGTGCACACCACGGCGCCGCCCACTGAAAACGAGCTCGCGGTGCTCAGGGAATTGCAGGAGAGAACCGCGAAGGCGCACGCTCAGACTTGAATTGGTTCACAGCCCCGCCACAGGGCCGACATAGGCGATCAACCGTCCGGCGACGATCGCGCCGAACCAGCAGACCAGTGACGCCCACGCCAGCATCTTCTGCCGGCTCGTCACGGGCGCCTGGTCCAGATTCGGATCCTGGAATACCTGCTTGCGCATCACGAACAGCAGCCAGAACCCGACGAAGACGAACACCATCTTGACGTAGAAGTCGGGATTGATGCCGCGCGTCCCGGCGTCGGCCATGAAGAGCGACACGCCGGTGAACGCATTGACCCAGAAGCTCCAGATCATCACGGGATACATCCGGACCAGCGGCCGGATGGGCGTCTTCGGCCACATCCCGAGCAGCGCGAAGGCGATGATCGCGGCGCCACCGGCGACAAGCGACATGCCGAGCGTATGAAGAAAGAGGAACGTGGGGAACGCGAGCAGGCTGTCCGATTCTCGCACCCAGGTGCTGAAACCCAGGTTTTCCAGCCAGTGGAAGAACTCCGTCATTGCTATCGCCCCTCCGTCCGTTCGTGACGTTCCGCGCTGCGATCGATCAAGTAGCCGATGATGCCCAACACGATGGTCACGCCCAGCACGATGGAAACAACAGTGAACGCCAGCTTCATCCGTTACCTCGAACGATGAATCGTGTACGTCAATCCCCAGCTTCCAACGCCCCATGCGCAAACACGGGCGTACTGGCACTTCCGTTTGAAAGCTGGATGTTGGGGGTCGGGAGCTGACAAGGGAACGCGCGAAGGCTCAGAAAGCGTTCCCGATGAATGGCAACATGCTGCCCCAATACATGACGCCGACCCAGAAGAAGAGCGCGGAGGCGGCGACCAGCCTGGAGACGGGACGCGTGTCGTGCCCCGGCTCGACGGCCCATCCCTTGTCGAAGAAGAAATACAGCGTGTTGAACCCCGCCGCCAGCACGAACACCAGCTTCCAGTAGAAGGCCGGATTCTTCGTGTACTGCTGCGGCGCGGCGGCGAAGAACAGCATCCCGGTCACGATGTTGAGCCCGAATCCAAGCACCGCCCACGGCAGCAATCGGTCCAGCGCGCCGAACGGCACCGTCTTGATGATGCCGAGCGTGCGTGCGTTGATGAGCAGCAGCACGCCGATGAGCAGCGACAGGCCGATGAAGTGCAGCGTCTCGCTGGTCACCCACGTCCACGGCGTGTCGCGAATGAAGTTGCCGACGAGCCGTCCGAGCGGCAGGCTGCCATCCCCCGCCACATCCTCCGTCAGGCGAATCTCCGGATGCCTGATCTCGCCGCCGACATTGGCGGCTCGCGAGACCAATGCGAGGGTCACCAGCGACAGCAGCAGAATGACGACGGTATTCCAGCGGGCGATATGGAAGATCCGCCGGTACTGCCAGAGACCCAGCCAGGCGAATCCGCCGGTGACGATCATGAAGGCGAGCGATAGATAGGCCGCGCCTTCGTGCATGTCGATCAGCGTCCTGGACAGCCCTGTGTCGGCGCAGATGTTCGGGTTGTCGGCCGCCGGAACGCAGATCCGCTCTGCCGCTGCGTTGCCGGTGCAGTAGGTCGGAATGGTGATGAGCGCGACCCCGACGAAGACGACCAGTGCCGCCTGCTTGACGTGGTCACTCCTGGCGTACAGTCCGGCGACATAGAGGGTGAGGCCCATGATGAAGCCAATCGTCGGGAAATGATTGAGCAGCAGATGGACATGTGTCGGGGACAGATCGATGGCCATGGGTGTGCCTCGGAAACAGCCCCGCAGTGTATCAGGAAAGCTTCTGACTTTTTCCTTCGGTTACGGTGCCGCTTGGCCGGCTGCGTGGACTTTCCCCTATGTCCCCCATTAACATGCGCAGCGCATTCGAGAAAGGGTCGCCGCGATGCAGCGTTATCTCGTGACGTTTTCGGCCGTTTTCGTTTGGCTTCTGGCAGTTAGCGCCACGCCGGCCGCGGCGCAGGTCGATTTGTCGGGCATCTGGGCGCCCATCATGCACGAGGACCAGCCGGAGCGTGTGCCCGGTCCCGAAGTGGGCGACTACACCGGTCTGCCGATCACCGACGCCGAGCGCCTGCGCGCCGAAAGTTGGGATGCGTCTCTGTTGACGGTCCCCGAACACCAGTGCAAGCCACATCCTTCGACCTATGGCTTCCGTGGCGTCGGCAACCTCCGCATCACCAACGTGATCGATGACGAGACGCAGCAGCTGGTCAAGATCTTCACGCACATCCAATGGCAGGAGCAGGAGCGTGAAATCTGGATGGACGGGCGGCCGCATCCGTCCGACTTTGCGGCGCATACGTGGCAGGGGTTCTCCACCGGCCATTGGGAAGGCAACGTGCTCGTCGTCGAAACCGATCATTTGAAGGCCGGGTGGATCCGACGCAACGGTCTGGCGCTCAGTGACAAGGCGCATATGACCGAGCGGTTCATGCGTCACGGCAATATCCTGACGCACGTGTACGAGATCGAAGATCCGTACTATCTGAGCGAGCCGCTGATCAAGACGAACGGCTTCCAGCTGACGAACGACCTGACAATGGCGCCCTATCCCTGCCAATCGGTGATCGAGGTGCAGCGTGAGGATGGTGAGGTGCCGCACCATCTGCCCGGCAGGAACCCGTTCATCAACGATTACGCGAAGAAACACAACCTGCCGCTGGAGGCGACGCGCGGCGGTGCGGAAACGGCGCTCCCGGAGTTCATGAAGAAGTTCAAAAAGTAGAAGTGGAAGAAGTGAAAGTACGCGTCCTCGCGTTCATCGCCGCGCTGCTTGTCAGCGCGCCCGCGTTCGCGCAGGCCGATCTATCCGGCGTGTGGGCGCCGCTGATGCACGAGGACCAGCCGGAGCGCGGCCCTGGCCCCGAGATCGGCGACTACCTGGGCCTGCCGATCACCGACGCGCTGCGGCTGCGCGCCGAGAGCTGGGATGCGTCGCTGCTGACCGTGCCCGAGCACCAGTGCAAGCCGCATCCGTCGACCTACGGCTTTCGCGGGGTCGGCAACCTGCGCATCACCAACGTGATCGATGCCGACACGCAGCAGGTGACGAAGATCTTCACGCACATCGCGTGGCAGGAGCAGGAGCGCGAGATCTGGATGGACGGGCGGCCGCATCCGCCGGAATTCGCCAACCATACGTGGCAGGGATTTTCGACCGGCCACTGGGAAGGCAACGTGCTGGTCGTGGAGACCGACCATCTGAAGCCGGGCTGGATTCGGCGCAACGGGCTGGCGCTCACCGATCAGGCACACATGACCGAGCGCTTCATCCGCCACGGCGACGTGCTCACCCACGTCTACATGATCGAAGACCCGCACTACCTGTCCGAGCCGCTGATCAAGACCAACGGCTTCCGCCTGACAGCGGATATGACGATGGCCCCGTATCCCTGCGCGTCGGTGGTCGAAGTCGTGCGCGAGGACGGTGAAGTCCCGCATCATCTGCCGGGCAGGAATCCGTTCATTGCCAGCTTCGCCACCAAACACAACGTGCCGGTGGAAGCCGCCAGCGGCGGGGCGGAGACAGCGCTGCCCGAATACATCAAGAAGTTCAAGCAATAACCCGCTAACGTCGGGTCCGCCGTCAGGCGGACCTGAAGGGGAACAAGTGGAACAAGTGGAAGAAGTGAAACAAGTGGAAAAGTGGAAAAGTAGTGACGGGTCGCCGCGCGCGACGAGCGTCATCTGCGTGGTGGCGATCGCGATGTTCCTGGGAACGGCGGGTCGCGCTCAGCAGGGTGGCGCGGCGCCGGGGCGCGCGGCCGGTGCGGGTGCCGCAGGTCGGCAAGGCGGCGCGCAGCAGAACTTCGACAACGTTCAGGTCCGATCGCTGCACGTGCAGGGCAACGTCTGGATGATCAACGGCGGCTTGGTCAACGCCGCCATCCAGGTCGGTGACGAAGGCGTCCTCGTCGTCGACACGATGGTCGAGCCGCTCGCCGACAAGTTGCTCGCCGAGATCAGGAAGATCGCCGGCAACAAGCCGATCCGCTACATCATCAACACGCACGTGCATCCGGATCACACCGGTGGCAACGAGAAGATCGCCCGCGCGGGCAAGTCGATCGTCGGCGGCAACTTTGCCGGGCAGGTCGGGCAGGAGGCGGCGAACTCGGCGCAGATCTTCGCGCACGAGAACGTGCAGCTGCGTATGAGTCAGCCAGGGCCCGGCGAGCCGATGCCGCCGTTTGCGGCCTGGCCCACCGACACCTACATCGAGTCGCAGAAGGACCTCTACTTCAACGGCGAAGGAATCGAGCTCCTGCACCAGGCCAATGCGCACACCGACGGCGATACGGTTGTCTACTTCCGCAAGTCCGATGTGGTGGTGACGGGCGACGTCTACGTCAACACGACGCTGCCGGTGATCAACCTGCAGCAGGGCGGCAGTTTGAACGGCATCATCAAGTCGCTGAACCACATCATCAGGATCACGATCCCGAAGGAGAAGCAGGAAGGCGGGACGTACGTCATTCCGGGCCACGGCCGGCTGGTGGACGAAGCCGATGTCGTCGAGTATCGCGATATGACCACCATCATTCGCGATCGTTTCCAGGACGCGATCAAGCGCGGGCAGACGCTCGACCAGGCCAAGACGGCGCGCCTCGTGCGCGATTACGAGGGTCGGTACGGCGCGACGCAGGGATTCTGGACGACCGACGCGTTCGTCGAAGCGGCCTACAAGAGTTTGAGCCAGCCGGTGGCCGTCACGAGGAGTAATTAGGATGATGCACGGGCGAATGGGTCGCGGCGTCCTGATCGCCGCCGCGTCGTGGGGTCTCGCAGCCCTTGTTTCGGTAGCGCCGCTCTCCGCCCAGCGTGGTGGCGGACCTCCGCCGGGACCGCCGCAATCGCCGTGGGCATCGGCGCCGATCGATCTCACCGGCTATTGGGTCTCGATCGTCAACGAAGACTGGCGCTGGCGCATGGTTACCCCGCCGAAAGGGGACACCGCCAGCGTTCCGCTCAACGCCGAAGGAACCAAAGTCGCCAATGCCTGGGACCCTGCCACCGATGGCTCGTGCCTGGCCTATGGCGCGGCGGGACTGATGCGTATCCCCACGCGTCTGCACATCACCTGGGAAAACGAGAACACGCTGAAGATCGAAACCGACGCCGGTCAGCAGACGCGTCGACTCATGTTCGATCCCGCGGTGCAGGCCCCGGCGCAGAAGACCCTGCAGGGGTTCTCGCGCGCGCAGTGGGAACGCGTTGGCGCAGGCGGTCGCGGCGCGCCGGGCGGAGGCGCCGTCGGCCCCATTACCAATCCGCGCGGGGGCGACCTGAAAGTCACGACCGGCAACCTGACCGCCGGCTGGCTGCGCAAGAACGGCGTCCCCTACAGCGACACCACGACGATGACGGAGTATTTCGATCGGTTCGCCGCGCCGAACGGAGACGAGTGGCTCGTCGTCACCACGATCGTGACGGACCCGCGCTTCCTGAACACCGACTTCATCACCAGCACCCACTTCCGCCGCGAGCCGAACGGAGCCAAGTGGGATCCGACGCCGTGTAAACCAATCACGTAGGGGAAGTCAAAACTCAAAACTCGGAACTCGAAAGTAGCGCTTCAAGTAGAGTGCGCCGCAACGACGCACTCGAGACTGACTTTTGAGTTTCAAGTTTTGACTTTTGACAAGGGAAGTCAAAACTCAAAACTCGGAACTCGAAAGTAGGGCTTCAAGTAGAATGCGCCGCAACGACGCACTCGAGACTGACTTTTGAGTTTCAAGTTTGACTTTTGACAAGGGAAGTCAAACTCAAAACTCGGAACTCGAAAGTAGCGTTTCAAGTAGAATGCGCCGCAACGACGCACTCGAGGCCGACTTTTGAGTTTCAAGTTTTGACTTTTGACTTGACCGGGAGGTTCCCATGCGGCGTCGCGCTTTTCTGCAGTCGGGTCCGCTGGCCGCCGCGGGTGCGTTGGTTCGGGTTTCTGGCGCCGTTGCCGGTCAGTCGCGAATCACGACGCCGATGCCGACCGTCAGCGTGGAGACCACGCTCGGCCGGGTGCGCGGCTACATCGACAGTCGCATCAACTCCTTCCGCGGAATTCCCTACGCCGCGTCGACCGCAGGCGCCAACCGTTTTCTGCCGCCACAAAAAGCGCCGCCCTGGACCGGAGTTCGCGAGGCGATCGAGCTCGGCCATCGCGCGCCGCAGCTCGATAATCCTCGCGTTCCCGAGTGGTTCGTCATGGATCGGACGGAGCCACAGGGCGAGGATTGCCTTGTTGTCAACGTCTGGACGCCCGGCCTGAGCGACAACGGCAGGCGCCCGGTGCTGGTGTGGCTGCACGGCGGCGGCTTTACCGGCGGGTCCAACGGCTTCACGGCCTACGACGGAGCGAACCTGGCGCGGAAGCACAAGGTCGTGGTCGTCGGCGTCAACCATCGCCTGAATGCGTTCGGGTTCCTCTATCTCGGCGACATCGCCGGCGAGAAGTATTCACGCGGCAACGTCGGCATGCTCGACATCGTCGCCGCGCTGCAGTGGGTGCACGACAACATTGAACGGTTCGGCGGCGATCCGAACCTGGTCACGGTATTCGGGCAGTCTGGCGGCGGTAGCAAGGTGAGCACGCTGCTCGGAATGCCCGCGGCCAAAGGTCTGTTCCACCGCGCGTATGCGATGAGCGGATCGCAGGTACGCAGCATCGATCGCGACCAGGCGACACGCACTGCGCGCGCGTGGCTCGCGAAGCTGAATGTCAGTCCGAACAATCTGACGCAGCTTCAGGACATCCCCATGCGGAAGCTCCGCGCCGCGCTCGCCGTCGCCGAGACGGGCCTTGGCTGGGGACCCGTCGTCGACGGCCGGACGCTCCCGGCGCATCCGTTCGATCCTGTGGCGACGGAGATCTCGAGCGACGTTCCGCTGATGATCGGGTCCACGGAAACGGAGCAGACGTGGAACGCCACGCAGCTGTATGACCCGCTCACCGACACCGAGCTGCGTGACGATGTGGCGCAGGTGCTGCGATCGGATGAGAGCGCCGCGCAGCGCGTCATCGATGTGTACAAGAGAAACCGGCCGCGCGCGAGCAATCTCGACGTGTACTTGTTGATCGCCACCGATGCGAGCAACTTCCGCACCGGCACCGACACGCAGGCCGATCGCAAGGGCGCACAGGGAAAGGCACCGGTGTTCAAGTATTACTTCCAGTGGTATTCGCCCGTGCGAGGCGGCATGCTGCGCTCCATGCACACCATGGACGTGCCGTTCGTGTTCTACAACCACGAGGTCGCGCAGTCCGAGCTTGGCAGCGGACCGGACGTGGTCCCGATCGCCGACAAGATGTCGACGACGATGATCGCGTTTGCGAAGACCGGGAATCCGGACAACCCGATGATCCCGCACTGGCCGGCGTACACCGCCTCGCAGCGGCCGACGCTGGTGTGGAACAGCGACGTGAAGGTAGTGAACAACCCGTACGGCGAGGAGAAGGCGGCCGTCGCCGCCGCCCGCGGCAGCGGGTCAGGGCGAGGACGGCAAACGGACCGCGTAGGTAGCTCGGTGGCTGGGTAGCTAGGCGGTTAGGCAGCTAGGTATTTGGGTGGTTTTACCCAGCTACTCAACGGCCTAGCAACCCAGCTACCTATTGCCCCACCGCCTGGATCTCGATGCTGACTTTCACCTCGTCGCCGACGAGGAAGCCGCCCGCTTCGAGCATGGCGTTCCAGTTCAGACCGAAGTCCTTGCGATTGAGTGTCGTCTCCGCTTCGAATCCCAGACGGTCGCCGCCCCAGGGATCCTTCGCCTTGCCCATGTGGGTCACCGGCAGCACGAGGTCCTTGGTCGTGCCGTGCATCGTCAGCGTGCCGATGACGTCGTAGGTTTCGGGACCGCGCTTGGTGATGCGGGTGCTGTGGAACGTGAGCGTCGGGAACTTCTCGACGTCGAAGAAGTCGCCCGAGCGCAGATGCTTGTCGCGATCGGCCTCAGCGGTGTCGATGCTGGCGGCCTGGATCGTGAAGTTGACCGACGACTGCTCCGGATTCGCCTCGTTGTAGACGATGGCGCCTTCGAAATCGGTGAAGCGACCACGCACCTTCGTCACCAGGTGCCGCACCTGGAAAGTGACTTCCGAGTGAGCCTTGTCTATCTTGTAGGTTCGCGTACCGGTCATTGTCGTCACGATGTCATCTCCCTCGTTCGTATGCGCGCTGCGGCGCCAATGTGTGCAACCTTCAGATCGTTAGCCGCGCGCGTCCGCACGGTCAAGACCTTGTTTGTTCATTGGCGCCCAGTAGGGCCACCTTCAGCTGGCGCAAGAGGTTTTTATGCATGCAGATGTCACCGCACAGGTGGATGCAAGTGTGAAGCGGTTGTACGAGGAGTACGTGTCCGGTCGAATTGGCCGACGCGAGTTCATGCGTCGCGCAACGGCCGTTGGCGCGGCGGGCGCTGCTGCGGCGGCATTCGGATCGCTGGTGCCGGGCGTCACCTCCAGCGCGGCCGCGGCGCAGGCTGCACAGACGGCGGCTGTGACGCGCACGAAGATTCCACTCGACGTGGCGGAGTGGAGCTACATGTGGGTGAACGTGCATCGCGCGGAAACGGCGCGCGGCTCGTTCGTCGGCGGTCAGCAGATGTACGTCGAGTACATGATTCCCGCGCAGGTGAAGCACTCGCTTCCGATCGTGCTCGTGCACGGCGGCGGTGGTCAGGGTACGGATTGGATGGGAACGCCGGACGGACGGCCCGGCTGGTTCCAGTATCTTGCCTCTGAGGGTTACAAAGTGTTCGTTGTCGATCGGCCGGGCCACGGACGATCCCCGATCCACCCCGAACTGCATGGCGGATTCCCGCCGACCACGGCGGTGCTCGAGAACATCGCCGGACGATTTACTCCGCCGAGCGCAAATCCTCGCGCGATGCCCGGACCCTATCAGCGTCTGCACACGCAGTGGCCTGGGCCGGGCAACGTCGGGTCCCCCGATCTCGATCAACTCGTTGCCGGGCAAGGCGGCAGCTACGTCGTGTTGCCGCAGCAAGGGGCAGGTGGAGCACCCGGAGGCGGACGGCAGGGCGGCGCCCCCGCCGGGCCGCCAACGCCCGCGAACCAGACGCCGGCGCAGCCGAACGCGCAGGCGATTCAGCATGCCGCGTGGCGACAGGCGGGGGCGGAGCTGCTCGACAGGATCGGCCCCGCGATCATCATGACGCATTCGGCCGGAGGACCATTCGGCCTGCTCGTCGCGGAAGCGCGTCCCGATCTGGTGAAAGCGACCGTCATCATCGAAGGCGCAGGCAGCGGCTTCGCCGGCGGCAACCGGTGGGGGATGTCGACGATCCCGGTGACGTATGACCCGCCGGTGAGCGATCCGTCGGAGATCAAACTGCGCTGGGTCGACAAGCCGGAAGAGAATGTGGCGGGCTATTACCTGCAAGAGGAGCCGGTGCGGAAGCTGCCGAAGTTGAAGAACACGAAGGTGCTGTTCGTCACCGCCGAGGCATCGTTTGCCTCGCCCGGAAATCCGGGCGGCGTTGCGTTCCTCCAGCAGGCGGGCGTGCAGGCGGAGGAGCTGCGGCTGGTCAACGCCGGCATCAAAGGCAACGGGCACATGATGATGGTCGAGAAGAACAGCCGTCAGGTGCTGCAGCCGATCATCGATTGGATCAACAGGAACGTGACCGGCAGCAACACGAAGGCGCCGCAGCCGCGTCGGTCGAACGATTCCCTTGCATTGAAGCTGACCGACGCGGGGATCTTCTGGGTCGGCACAGAACGGAAGCAGATGCCGTACGGCACGATTCACGTGGGACAGATGTTCGTGCAGTATCTCGAGCCCGCGCCGCAGCGCTATCCGCTGCCGATCCTGCTCGTGCACGGCGGCGGCGGACAGATGGTGCATTACATGGGTCTGGGCGGCGCGTCTGGTTGGGCCCATCACTTCGTGCAGGCCGGATACAAGGTGTATCTGGTCGATCGCCCCGGACACGGCCGGTCGCCGTATCACCCCGATGCGCTCGGCGAGATCGGACCGCTGGTCACCTATGAGGCGCTGACGCGGGATACGAAAACGTCGGCGGTTTCACCCAACAAGCAATGGCCGGGGACGAGCGGAGACGAAGGCGATCCACTCGTCGATCAACTCGTGGCCGCCGCGAACTCGGCGCCTCGCAACGGCCAACTCGCCCAGGACCTGTGGCGCCGCCATGGGGCGGAATTGATCGATCGCATTGGCCCGTGCGTCGTGATGACGCATTCGGCGGGTGGACCGTTCGGCTGGATCGTTGCCAACGAGCGCCCGAATCTCGTCAAGGCCGTCGTTTCGTTCGAAGGTGCGACGGCGCCGCTCGTCGGTCAGGGTGGCGCCCCGGGCACGACCCTGCCGAACCTGAAGAACATGCCGATCATGTATCTGCTGTCCGAGCGCGGCGGCCGCAACGGCGGTCCGATTCTCGACGCGCTGACCAAGTCGGGCGCGAAGGCGGAAGTGATCGCGCTCAAGGATCGCGGCATCCTCGGCAACAGTCACTTCGCCATGTTCGAGAACAATCGTCGCCAGGTGTTCGAGGTGATTCGTGGGTGGATTGAGCAGAAGGTCACGGCAGGAGCTCAGACGGCGCAGGTCTGACGCCCTCACAAACCACGGAGTCACGGAGACACGGAGTTGGCATGCTCGATCTTCAAATTGCAATTTGAAATTTGAAGATGACGTGTCTCCGTGGTTCGTGGCAAGTCCCTGACGCATCGAAATCAGATATGAAACGCGTTCTCCCGTTCATCGCAGTCTCGGTTCTCCTCGCCTCACCCGCCAGCGCCCAGATGGACCTCTCTGGTGAGTGGGTGGCGCATACCGATGAAGATCAGCCGCATCGCGTGCCGGGCGCGGAGCTCGGAGACTACACCGGCTTGCCGATCAACGCGGCCGCCCGACAGAAGGCGGACAGCTGGGATGCCTCGATCCTGTCGCAGCCGGAGCAGCAGGCGAAACCGCATCCGGCGCAGTACTTCATGCGTGGTCCGCGCCCGGATGTGCGCTGGACGAAGATCGTCGATCCCGTCAGCGGCCGACTGATTGCCTACACGATGGTCGGGACGTTCGGTCGCGCCGACCGCACGATCTGGATGGATGGCCGACCGCATCCCTCCGCCTTCGCCGAGCATACCTACGCAGGTTTCTCCACCGGTGAATGGGTCGACAACGCGTTGAAGGTCACGACGACGCACATGAAGACCGCGTTCATCCAGCGCAACGGCGTGCCGAGCAGCTATCGCGCGGTGATGACCGAATTCTTCGTCCGGCATGGCAACAACCTGCTGATGCTGAGCGTCGTCGACGACCCGATCTACCTCGAGGAGCCGCTCGTGCGGACCCAGAACTGGGTGCTCGCGGAGAACCAGCACGTCGGACCGGCGATTCCGTTCGAGATTGTCGACGAACTGGCGGATCGACCGCGCGGCTGGGTGCCGCACTGGCCGATCGGCACGAGGCACACCGAGTTTGCCGAGCGGTTCGGGCTGCCATTCGAGGCGACGCGCGGCGGGAAGGAGTCGCTCTACCCGGAATACATGAAGAAGATCGAGCAGCTCAAGCGGGACGTGTCCGCCATAGCCGGAGCGAAGGCGGAGCAGCCGCCGTCGCCGCCCACGGAGCCGACGCGATGATCCGCAGACGAGCGGCGGCGTTGGCGTGCGTTGGGTTGTCGCTGGTCGCGCTGGTGCTCGCCGGGCGTGTGCACGCGCAGCAGAGCGCGACCGACCTGATGATTCAGTCGCGCAGCCAGGAGCAGCCGCAGCCGAGCGCGCGTCGGATCGCGCTGCCGCCGGGCAATCCGCTCGAGCTGCTCCGTGTCGACGGCAACGTCTTCATGATTGCCGGCGGACCGAGCAACATCACCGTGCAGATTGGCGAGGAGGGCGTGCTCCTGGTCGACGCCGGGACGGCGGAGATGAGCGACAGAGTCCTCGAAGCGATTCATGTGCTCTCGGAACGGCCGATCAACTACATCATCGACACGGCGCCCGATAAGGACCATTACGGCGGCAACGAGAAGCTCGGCGTCGCGGGCGTGAATCCGACCGTCGCTCCGCGCGGGCTCACCGGTCCGGGTTCGACCGCCACTGAGAACCCGGGCGGCGGGAACAACCCGCAGTTGCTGCGGCCTCAGGGAGCGATCGTGTTCGCGCACGAGAACCTGCTCCATCGCCTGAGCGCGCCGACCGGCGAAACACCTCTCGAGCCGTTCGCGTTGTGGCCCACGAGCACGTTCTTCACCCGTACCAAGACGATCTCGTTCAACGACGAGGCGATCGAGATGCTGCATCCCGCGGCGGCGCACACCGACGGCGACGTGATGGTGTTCTTCCGCAAGTCGGACGTGATTGCCACCGGCGACATCATCAACACCCTGCGCTACCCGTTTTTCGATCGCACGCGTGGCGGCAGCATCCAGGGCATCCTCGATGCGTTGAACGATGTGATCGACATCACCGTGCCGCGCTTCAATCAGATGGCCGGCACGCACGTGGTGCCTGGACACGGCCGCATTCTCAACGAAGCCGACGTCGTCGAATATCGCGACATGATGACGATCATCCGCGACCGCGTGAAGCTCGGGATCGAGGAAGGCAAGACGCTGACGCAGATCAAGGCGATGCGGCCGACGCTGGACTACGACGGTCTGTACTCGGTGCCGTCCTGGACCGGCGAGATGGTCATCGAGGCGATCTACGAAGAATTGCGGCAGCCTGCATCGCGTACCCCGACCGCGCCCTAGGACCGAAGTTCACTTCAGTCGATGATCGAACCACGCAGGTCGCTTCGCGACAGACACAAAGATCACGAAGATATTTTGGTCTTCGTGGCCTTCGTGAGTGCCGTCAAGCTTCGTGGTTCATCAATGCAAGTGAGTCTTGGCGAGTCTTGGGTTTAGATGCGAACGATGATCGCCGTTGCGGTCGTCGCGGCGGCAGCGCTATCGACGACCGGCTCTGCGCAAACCTCGTCCGCAGCATCTCGCGTTCCGGCCGTCTGGTTCGGCACGTGGAAGGTGAACCTGGCGAAGTCGACCTACACCAGCGCACCCGGGTACAAGCGAGCGACGTATTTCATCGAACCCGCTGACGATGGCCTGAAGGTGATCTACGAGATGGTGCTGCCGCGCGGCGGCGTCACGCATCTGGAGTGGACGGGCCGCCTCGATGGCCAGGATTACCCCGTGCAGGGGATCGACGAGTTCCTCACCTATGCCTACACTCCACGCGACGACGGCTCGTACGAGATCATCGCGAAGATCGACGGTCGGATGGCGGCGACGTCGATCGTGATGTTCTCACCCGATGGCAGGACGATGACCACCACCACGCTGGCGACAGGGCGTAGCGGTCAGCCTGTCACGACAAAAACGGTCTACGAGAAGCAGTAGCACGTCGGTCCGACAACTGGAGGTGCTGAATGGCAATTCGAGTGACGCGCAGCGCAGGGATGCTCCTCCTCGCGCTGTGGTTGATCATCACCGGGATCGCCGGGTTGGCGGCGTTGCCCGTGCCGGTTGCGCTGACGGCGGCGCTCGCGCTGCTGGCGGGGGTTCTGATTTTGCTCGGAATGTAGCGCGGTTACTGATGTTGCGGCTTCTTCAGTAGCTGCTCGAGCGCGTCCTTGTGCGTGGCGAGAAAGAGTTTGTCTCTCTCGCCGGCCGCTGCGTGTTTCGGTTGGACGATATGGCGCAAACGTGCCGTCGACACTTTCGCGCCCTCGATGCGAAGGTATGTCCGGATGCGCGCGCCTGTTGAAGAAAGCCGAGAGCGATCTCGAAGTCGCGCGGCGTCTGCCGATGCGTGCGACGCGCGAGGTCGTTGAAGCTACTTCTGCCCTGACGCCGATCCCGCGGCAGCTGCCTCCGCCGCGCGTGCCGCGCTCAGGATGTTGCGCATCGCGTAGTTACCTTCGTGACAGGCGTATTCGAACAGCGGCTGGTCGCGATCCGCGGTGAGCCGCATCGCGAAGGTCCATGGGCGCACCCACGTCTGCGGATCGTCCACGGTCATCGACCACTCGATGACGCCGGGCGCCGTCGGCACGAACCGCTCGGTGAGCTTCATCGCCGACGTGCCGTTGCGATAGGCGGTGCGTGGATCGAAGTTGGTCGTCTCGACAACGAGCGTGTTTCCTTCCCAGTGGCCACGCGCCTCGCCCATGTGCGTGAGCAGTCCGGTGCGCGGCGTCTCGTCCAGGCGGATGATCCGTGTCTCGTGGATCATCTCGTAGCGAATCGCGACGAGGCCGGGTGCCTGCGTGATGTCATACGCATTGCCGTAAATCGCCGGCATCATCGACCCGGGGAAGCCGCGAGTGATGCAGCGATCGTAAAAGCTGCGGTCGAGCCATGAGTCGGCGCGGCCGCCTTCCGTCACGCCCTGTCCGCGTCCGGCCGCGGCCGGTCCGCCGCGACCTCCACGTGCGCCGAGCCGCTGCTGCGCGGCTGGCGTCTGCGCCGGAATGTGCCCGTCAGGCGGATCGACGACCATCCAGGCGCGGCTGTTCGTCGCGTTGTAATGCTCGTACCAGTGCACGGGCCCGGCGCCGGTCTCGCGTCCGCCGATCGTGGCGGCGTTCGCCAGCGCCCGTTCGTTGCGGTCCTTGACGAGTTCAGCGAGCTCCGAATCGTCCACCTCGCCGAGCTGCTTGGTGCCGAGGCTGTCTGGTTTCTCGAACGGAATGCCGTTCTCGTTGACGTTCGAGTAGCCGCCCTGAATATCGGGATCGCCCCAGGGTGTCTTCGGCGGAACGTAGGAGGATTTCGATATCGCGCCGGCCGGCTGCGCGCCGTGCGGCTGCTGGCCGCGTTGTGCCTGCGCGGTGGCAATCGCCAGGCTGAGAATCACCGCCGCAGCCGTAAAGCATTCCTTCATGAGCCAGTACTCCTCAGCACACCGGTGGAGTGTACAACCGATCGTGGCAATGCGAACAGGCGTCCCGTCGGTCTAACCTCCGCCATGGTGTGGGGCGGGCCTCGTGAGCCCGCCACAAGCCGCAATTTGCCGGCGCGCAGGCTATCATCGGCGCTCCAGGAGGAATCGGCCCCATGAGCAACGACGAGATCACCCGACGCACTTTCGTATCCGCGACCGTAGGCGGTATTGCCGCTGCGGCCACCGGCGCGTCAGGCCAGCAGCAGGTCGTGGAGATGACCGTCGCCATCAAGACTCCTGATGGCACCTGCGACGCGGCTTTCATCCATCCGGCCTCGGGCGCGCACGCCGCCGTCATCATCTGGCCGGATGCGTTCGGGCTCCGCCCGTCGATGCGGCAGATGGCGAAGCGGCTCGCTGGCGAAGGCTACTCGGTGCTGGTGCCCAATCCGTTCTACCGCGTCTCGAGGGCGCCGCAGTACGACGATGCCTCGAACGTGAATTTTGCGAACGAGCGCGGCAAACTGAATCCGCTCATGGGATCGATCAACGCGGAAGGCACCGTCGAGAAGGACGCGCCCGCCTTCGTCGCCTGGCTCGATCAGCAGAAGGAAGTGGACCGCGCGAAGAAGATCGGCACGCAGGGGTACTGCATGGGCGGCGCCCTCGTCGTCCGCACCGCGGCCGCCGTACCCGGCCGAATCGGCGCCGGTGCCTCGTTTCACGGAGGCGGGCTCGTCACGAACAATCCGAACAGCCCGCATCTGCTGGCACCGAAGATCAAGGCGCGTATGTATTTCGGCATCGCAACCAATGACGACATGCAGCAGCCGGACGCGAAGACCAAGCTGAAGGAAGCGTTCGAGGCGGCGAAGGTGCCAGTGGAAGTCGAGGTCTACTCGATGGCGCAGCACGGGTGGTGCGTGCCGGACATGCCGAAGCAGCCGAACGGGCAGCCGATCTACAGCATGCCCGATGCGGAACGCGCCTGGAGCAAGCTACTGGCGCTGTACAAGCAGGCTCTCGCGTAGCCGCATTACCGGCATGGAGCGGACGCGTCAGGTCCGCTCCATCGTTGCTGCAGGAGAGCCGACGTGCCGGACCTGTGTGGTCGTGTCGATCAGCGCCAATAACCGTCGACGAAATACCAGCCGCGGCGCTCGCGGACCCAGTGGCCGGGTACCCATACGGCGCGCGGCCGCGGTGGCACGACCCACCGGCCTGGCACCCAGGCATAATCGCGGCGATCCCAACGATAGAACCCGGGCGCCCACACGTACCCACGGCCGGGCGCAACCACGCGTCGTTCGACGATTGGCCTGGGCGGTCCGATGCGAACGTAGATCCGTTGGGCCGCGGACGCGTCGGCTGCCAGGACGAGCACGGATCCTGTCAGAACAAGCGAACCGGTAAAGCGTCGAAGCATCTTCCCGAAGGTCATAGGGCTCCTCCGCAGGCAGGATGGCTGCTCATCGGTTACTGCAAAGAGCGCGCACATCAAGGAGTCGCGTTTGCCGTGCATTTCGATGCCCAGCTGCCGTGATCGTGTCGTCGGTCCAGGACACGCGACGTGCCGCGTCGCAATCAGGAGACACGCCTTGTCGGGCTGCGGGGTAAACTCTGTGCGTCTGCGGCGAGATTCATCTCGCGCGACGGAGGTGTTGCGTATGCGCGCGGGCTCATTGGCATCCTGCGCCCTGGTGACGGTGCTGGCGACGGTCCTCGCGACGAGTACGGTGGCTGATGCGCAGACCAGCGGAGCCGATCGACGATCGCGCGACGTGCCTCGCACGGCCAACGGCCATCCCGACTTGGACGGTGTGTGGGAGAACAACGTTGCCACGCCGCTGGAGCGTCCGCGACAGCTCGCCGATAAGCCGCTGCTGACGGATGCGGAACTCCGCACGCTCATTCAGCGCGCGCGCCAACGATTCGGTCCCAATGCCGATGCCACCTTCGGCGACGCCTTTTACAACCAACTCGTCGCCGACCTCGGACCGGTCGGTCTTGGCCCGACCGGCACCTACAGCCAGAACTGGCTGCCCGATCGCTACTTCGAGCGGCGGACGTCGCTGATCGTCGATCCGGCAGACGGACGACTGCCCCCGCTGACGGCTGAAGGGACGGCACGGCAGCAGGCGGTGGCCGCGCGCGCGGGACGCCTTGCGGAGAGCGCGCGCGACTTCAATCTGCCGAATCGCTGCATCGTCTTCGGTGTTCCCGATCTGTTTGCCGCGTACATGAGCGTTTATCGCATCGTGTCGACACCCGATGCGGTTGTGATCGTGATGGAGAAGATTCACGACACACGGATCATCCCGGTCGACAATCGCCCGCACGTCGGTGCAGCGATCCGTCAATACATGGGTGACAGCCGCGGCCATTGGGACGGAGACACGCTCGTCGTCGAGACGACGAACTTCCATCCCAATGGCAATCCGATGGGCGGGCTCTTCAACCGCGCGAGCGCGAACATGAAGCTGACGGAGCGTTTTCACCGCGTCAGCGAGGACACGCTCGAGTACACGTTCACGGTCGACGATCCGACGGTGTGGACGAGGCCGTGGACGGCGATGATCCCGTGGCAGCGCTCGTCGGCCGACGTGCTCGAATACGCGTGTCACGAGGGGAACTACAGCCTGCGCGGCATGTTGTCCGCGGCGCGTGCACAGGACGCGGGTACTCGCTGAGCGAGTTGAGGTTGCCAAAGGCGCAAGGATGGTCACCCCATTCCGAGACACCGAGGCAGGGCGCCGCCGAGCCTTCTGTCTTCTCATGGCGATCGCCTCCGTTTGTGCCATCTCGGCGCAGGAGCCCACTCGATCGGCACCCCTCGACAAGTACGTCAACGCGAACGGGCTGAAGCTGCACTACCTCGATTGGGGCGGCGAGGGCAAGCCGCTCTTGATCCTGATTCACGGCATCGACCGGCATGCGCACACTTTCGATCACGTCGCACCGCACTTTCGCGATCGCTACCGCGTGCTTGCACTCGACTTGCGGGGACATGGCGAATCCGAATGGGATCCCGACGGCCGTTATCTGGTCGAGGATTACGTTCGCGATTTCGAGGCGATGGCCGACAGTCAGCAGTGGCGTGGCATCACGGTGTGGGGAAATTCCACTGGCGGTCGCGTGGCGCAGGTGTACGCCGGACTTCATCCCGATCGCGTGGCGCGTGTGATCTCCGAGGACGTCGGACCCGAGCGTCCGCGACAGATTGCCGACAACTACGGACGACGAGCGGCGGCGGAGCAGGAGGGCTGGCCCTCAGAAGACGCGCTGGTCGCGCAGCTCAAACGATCGAACCCGCGGACGCCCGAGGAGAATCTCCGGACGTATGTCCGCTATGGCACGCTGCGCGATGCCGGCGGGCGCGTGATCTGGAAACGCGATCCGCGCATCGCCGATGGCTTCGTTCCCACCGACCTGTGGCGCTTCGTGAGTCGCATAACCTCGCCGGCGCTGTACATCATCGGCGGCGCCAGCACGATCGTGCCGCCGGAGACGCAGGAGCGGCTGAGGAAAACATTGCCGCGCGTCCGCATCGTCACGATTCCCGGTGCCGGTCACTACCCGAGCGAAGAGCGCCCTGCCGAGACGCTCGCGTTGATCGACGAATTTCTGTCGACACCCCAGCGCTGATGATCCGATCGTCGCCCATGCCTTGGAGGGCTTGTGCGCTTTCATCCAAGGCGACCCTGGCGCTTCCATCACGGATAGCCTACAATGTAGGCACAGATGGCCGAATTCCTCGGTCCGTTCGAGCAGGCGGTCCTGCTTGCGGTCGTCCGCCTGGGAGAAGGGGCATACGGCCGGGCGATCCTGCGGGACGTTCAAAACCGTCTCAAGCGCGAGATCGCCGCCGGGGCCGTACACGCCACACTCGAGCGCCTGGAGCGCAAAGGCTTGGTGGCGTCGCGCCTGGGGAGCGGCACGGCGATGCGCGACGGACGGGCGCGCCGTTTCTATACCGTGAAAGCGGCCGGCGCGCGCGCACTCGATGAGGCCCGGCGCGCCCTCGATCAGGTCTGGCGCGGCTGTGACCGCCCGGTGAAAGCGACGGGGTGATGACGCGAGACGCGATGCGACCTCCCGCATGGGCCGAGTGGGTCCTGGTGGCCTTGCTGCCGGCCGAACGCGCCGAAACCGACAGCGGCGATCTCCTGGAGGCGTATCGCGATGAGCAGTGGCCCGCGCGTGGGCGGGCTGGAGCCAATCGCTGGTACGTACGCCAAGTGGCTCTGGTCTTTGGGCACAAGTATTGGGTCTGGCTTGTGGGGCTTTTCGGACTGTTCGTAGTCGCCGACATCTCCAACGCCTACCGATTCGTGCCCTGGGGGAGGCCAGGGCTGCTCGCGCGTGTCGTGCCTGTCGCAGCGATGTGCATGGTGGCTGGTGCAAGCCTGCAAGGCGGCTGGCGCAGCGCACGAATGATCGGCGGGCTGCTCACCGGTGCTGCGACGAGCACGCTCCTGTGGGTGTTCATGGCTGTCTGGTGGATGACCACCTGGTATCCGTTGGCGCTGGTCCAGCAGGTTGAACCATATTGGATCGCTGCGTGGCGCTCCAGTGCGGCACCGGGTGAAACGTTCATGCATTGGATCTTCTGGGACAATGTCGGCGCAACGATCGTGAGCGGCCTGGCCCTGACCGCGTTGGGTTTAGCACTCGGGCTCGTCGGCGGCCTCGCCGGCTCGGCCGCCCGTAAGCTTTCCTTGCCATCCTGACTCGCGTCGGCAGCAACGAGGCGAACTGTCAAGGCCGCGGTGCCTCCGTGCCTCTGTGGTTCGTGAGTGTGAACGTTGCCCCCCCTGGACGTTCTCATCCGGCAAACGGATCCGGTGGCCGCACCCAGCGGAACGTGCTGTTCAACAAGCGGAACGTATCGAAGCCGACGCGCGCCAATCGGGCGTGGATGCGGTGGCCATCCATGTCGCCGTCGAGCACGAGGCGATCTCCGTCCTGATCGAACGTGAACGACGAGTGCCACAGCTGACTGGTGCCCTTCCGCAGCGCCAACCTTCGACCGGCTGCATCGATGGTGACGCCGTAGTGCGCGAGTGAATCATCTGCGCGCTGGACGATGAGCGTGTCGGGGGCGTCGAAGATCACCCGTCGCCACTGCCGGTCGTAGTCGTTGAGGACGATGGGCCGCATCTCCCCATCCACAGACAGCGCCTCGACGTTCCAGATTCCATATAAGAGCGACTTCGGCGCGCCGGGTCCGCCGGCTGCGTTGTAGTAGCGAAGGCTCACCGACGTGAAGATCCCGATCAAATACAGGCCGACGATCAGCTGCGCTGCGAGTGCAATGCGTCGGGCAGGCACCGATGCGAACAGCGGCGGCAGCGACGAGGGCGGCGCAGGTCGATCGAGGAGGAGCACGTTCATCAGCCGTCGTAGATCGGGAGTCAGGATCAGAAGGGCGATCAGGATCAAGTGAAACGAGATCTGTTTGAGGCCGACGTCATAGGTCATGTTCAGGATCCACACCTGAATCATGTCCGCCAGCGCAATCAATGCGCCGAGCGGCGTGGTCTTCGGCGTCAGCAGCAGCAGACCGGCGACGAGCTCCGCGTATCCTGTGCACATCTGGTAGGCGGTTGACGAACCGATGAAGGTCCACAGCAGGTTCGACAGCGACTGGTGGCCGACGGGTTCGACCAATGTGATGAGCGGCGGCGGCGGAAACTGCGTCGGGATGATCTTCGCCATCCCGTAATAGAACATCTGCGCCGCGAGCACGAACCGCAGGAACAGTCGAAACCAGGTGCGCAGCCGCACGTGTTCGCGAGTCCGGTCGACGAGCGACCACGCTGCGGCCGCCAATACGGCAGCGGCCAACAGCCACGCGGTTTGCACCCAATGAAACACCGTGTCACCGCTGTTGCCGGCGAACACGAGTCGACCACTGATGCCAAAGACGTGAGCGGCCGTCCCCTCGGTGATCGCGCGCATCGGCCAGATGGTGCCGAACGCCGGCAGCGACGCGTTCGGAAGGATGAAGACGCCGCCCGCCAGCGGCGTCGCCAGCGCGAACAGCGTGAAGTAGACGAAGCAGAAGCGGAACGCGAATCGGCTCATTCCTGATTCCTGAATCCAGATTCCTGACACGTCAGCGCTGGTTCTGCAGCGCTGACTCGAGATTGCGACGAGCCTCGGTGAAATTCGGCTCCAGGCTGACCGCGGCCCGAAATTGTTCGATTGCGTCGTGCGCCTGCCCCATCGACGCGAGCGCCACGCCCAGATCGTTGTGCGCGGCGGCGGAGTCTGGACGCGTCCGCAGCGTCGCGCGCAAGTGGTCGGCGGCTTCCGCCACCTTGCCATCTTCCAGCAGCAAGCTCCCGAGCTCATGCTGCGCGGCCGCATCGTCTGGATTGATGCCAATCGCACGACGGAGGTAAGCGACCGCCTCGGCGCGCCGGCCCTCGTCGGCAAGCGCGAGCGCCAGATCGCGATTCACATCCGCGGTATCGGGCAGGACTGCGCCCAGATAGGTGCTGCCGAGGATCTGTCGCTCTCCGAAGGGCCTCGCGCGTGCCGCACCTTGCACGGCAGGGGCATGATAGGCATCGTCCAGAAGCGTGAGGTACACGTCCAGTCCCGCGACTGCAGGGGCGGGTTCGTCACCATCGAAGCATCGGCGACACCAGGTTGCAATCGAACGGAGGTCGAAGAGCGCAGCCGGCACACCCGCCACGGCGGTGGCCAGAATCGAGCGCACGCCGTACTCCTGCAGTGGGCGATCGTCGGTGACACTGGGCGATCCGGCCGTCGCCCGCGCCAGCGTATCCGCTGATCCGACGAATGTGCCGACGATGCTGGTGACCGAGCCGAGATCGACGCGTTGCAAGTCATCGCGGACGGCGGGCGCCCGTTGCATTGCACTGGCGATCCGGTTCGGATCGATCTCGATTCGCGGCGCTGTCGTGCCAAGCAGGAGCAGCTCCTCGTGCATGCCCGAGAGCAAAACCGATTGCGGAAACGCATCGAGGAATGCGCGCACCATCGCCAGGCTGGTCTCTGCCGGCACCTGATACGCGGGGAGCCATTGACTGAGATAGCCGCCAGGTTTGAGGCGCGATCGCGCAAGCTGGTAGAACTCGCGCGAGTACAGCGCAGCGACACCGGCGTGCGCAATCGGCGGCGGCTCGAGGGTGATGAGGTCGTACGTGCCCTGCGGCCGCAGCTGCAGATGCTGCCGCCCGTCGTTGACGTAGACCGATACGCGGCGATCGGTGAGAATCCCGTGGTTGGCGTCGGTGAAGTAGCGCGCATGCTCGAGGATGTGGCGCGACAGGTCCACCACGTCGATGCGCTCGACTGACGGATGGAGCGCCGCCGCATGCGTCGAGTTGCCGGCGCCGAATCCGATCACGAGCACACGCGATGGTCGATCTATCGACAGCAGTGGAATGTGGGCGAGCGCGCGCATGTAGCGCTGATCGAGCAGTGCCGTCGAGGCCATCGCATGGTTATTGGTGATCAGGCCGCGGCCACGCCCCGGCAGCTCGGTGACCATGATGATCTCGTTGACGCCTTCGCTGATCGTCAGCACGCGTTCATCCGGTTGCGGCGGCGTCATCGCACGTCGCAGCAGGTAGTCGGTCGGCAGCTGGAGCCATACGGCCATCGCGGCACCCACGATCAGCGCTGACCCGAGTGCCGCCTGACGCAGCCGCAAGGCGATCGCGACAATCGCAATCGCCGCTGCCGCGGTGACCATCAGAACCGTCGCACTTCCCTGAATACCGAGCGCGGGCAGCAACACGAACCCGACGATCAGCGATCCGCACACGGCACCAGTCGTGTTTGCCAGATACAAGAATCCGGCGCGACGGCCCACCACGGCTTCGGCATGCTGAACGATTGCGTTCGCGAGCGGGAAGGCACATCCCATGAGCAGCGACGGCACTGCTGTTTCCATCAGGATGGGTCGCGCGTTGTACCACAGCTCCGTGAGCCACCGCTCGGCGGGCGACATAGCGCCGAGCCCGGACTCGAGCGTCTGGCTCCGCAGGCCGAGCGCCGCGAGATCCGGCGCGGCAAGGCCCGCGAGCACAGAGGCAATGAACATCGCTTCGACGACCATCAACGCTTCGGCCGGCCGCGACGTCCGTCGATCGATCGCTCCACCGACCAGAGCGCCGATGCCGACACCAAGCAGGATGACCGTGAGGACCAGCGAGAAAACGGCGCGAAAGCCTCCGAGCAGCAGCGTGAAATGCCGCAGCCAGAGGATCTCCATTCCGAGACCGGCAAATCCGATGAGCGTAAGCGCCGCCGCAACAAGGGCGGGTCGTATCGAAATCGGGCCATCGACCTGCGTGCCCTCGTGACCGCGACGATTCATCCTCACCGCGACGCGTGTTGGCGTGGTCCGGCTCGAGCCGGGCACTACCGGCACGGAACCGGACGTCACGCGGAACGGCAGCAATGCCCCGACACCGGCAATCACGTTCAGTGTGACGGCGAGAAGCTGCGTGACCAGCACGCCTGCCGCCGGTACGAGCACGAAGTCGGTAAGCCACGCGCCGATTGCTGCTCCCAGCGTGTTGATCCCGTAGAGTGCAGCGATCTTCCAGCCGCCGGCGCTCTCGACATCCCGCCGGACGCGATAGCGAATGAGCAGGGTGAGCGTGCCGCCCATCAACGTCGTGATCGGCGCCAGCAGCACGACGGCAATCGTCGCGCGAGCCACATACGTCGTCGGCGAGAGCACGAACCAGCCAGTGCGATCGACGACGTAAGAGGAGGTGAAGGCCGAGAGGGCTGTGAGGTGGGGAAGCAGCAGGGAAACCGCCACACCCAACGCCGCAATCGTCAGTTCAAAGTACCCGTAAGTCGACAGCAGAGAGTCGGCCGCTTGCGCATACCGTCGATCCGCCCAGCGACCGAGGAGGTAACTGCCCGCGCCGAGGCCGAGCATGAAGATGGCGACGACAAGGGCGGATGAGTAGACGGTGTTGCCGAAGACAAGGCCGAATGCGCGAACCCAGACGACCTGGTAAATAAGGCCGCTGATCCCGGAAAAGAAGAAGAGGATGTAAAGAACGCCCGCTGGCATCGCAGTTATGCTACCTGCTCTGGGTAGCTGAGTAGCTGGGCGGATATGTAGCTGGGTAAAAGCACTCGTCTGACGTAAAGCTCTGACGCGTGCGCGGACTAGACGCTATCCACTTGGCTACTGTGATGCCCAGCGACCCAGCCACCAAGGGTATGATTCCGGCACAGACGGAGGTGACATGAGCCTGAAAGCTCTCTTCTTTACGTTCGGCCTGTGTCTGGTCGCGCTCGTTGCGGCGTCATCATCCGCCCAGGCACAGGTGCCCCACGACATCGCGGAGGGGCTCAAGAAGATTGGCCCGATTGTCGATCCGGCATGCACGGCCAAGCTGTATCGGCCGCTGATGCCGAACAACGACTACAACACCTACTGGCCGCCGGATGCGGCGGCCCCGGTGTTCAAGGGGCAGCTGTACCCCGGAATCACCATTGCGCGCGATCAATCGTTCGGGCCGAATCCGAAGGACGTGCTCGATATCTTCGTCGCCGATAACGGCGGCGGGAATCGTCCGGTCCTGATCTACATCCCGGGCGGGGGCGGTAACAAGATCGAGCAGCAGGATCGCGAGGCGAACGCGTTCTACGACAACATCGGACGCTGGGCGACCAAGAACGGAATGGTCGGCGTGCTCGTGCAGCGGCATCCCGGCACGAACTGGGATGACGGCGGGCGCGATCTCGCGATGGCCGTCGACTGGATCAAGGAGAACATCGCCAAGTACAAGGGCGATCCAAATCGGATGGTGATGTGGGCACACTCGGCAGGCAATGGTCCGCTGGGCGTCTACATCGGACATCCGGAGCGGTGGAAGAACGGCGTGCAGGTGAAGGGCGCGATCTTCATGTCAGGCAATCCTGTGCCCGGAATCGTTCCCGCGCCGGCTGGTCCTCCCGTACCGACCGGCATTCCTGGAGCTCCTGGCGGTGGCCCGGTCGCTGGCGCGGCTTGCGGCGTTGCAGCGGGGGCGGGCCCGGGGGCGACCGCCGGAGCGATTGCCGGTCCGAGCAGTGCTCGCGCCGGCGGGCCCGGACCTGCGGGCGCGCCCGGTGGGGCTGGCGGCGGTGGTGGTGGACGCGGTGGTCAGGCGCTGACGCCAGAACAGCAAGCCGAGCGCGACAACTTGCCCGGCTTCAGGAAAACCGACGTCAAGATCCTGCTCGCGCGCGCGGAATTCGATCCGGGTGTGTCCGGTGACATGCTGCCAGCAGACAAGGCGCTGCACGACGCGCTCTGCGCCGTCGATGGTCCGAAGGCGAAGGACGGCACAGGCCATTGCCCGACGATGCTGTTCCTCAAGGGCGAGAGCCACATGTCGGAGGTGTTCTCGATCGACACGGCGGACAAGACCGTGTCGGGGCCGATCCTGGAGTGGATCCGGAAGGTCGCTCGGTAGCTGGGTAGCTGGGTAGCTGGGAGGGACGAACACGATGTGGCGCGCGTTGGCGATGGTTGTGGGTGTGTGCGCGGTGTGCGCGGACGTGGCGCTCGTTGCGCAAGGTGATTCGGAAGCGGCGAAGTTGAAAAACCCGGTTGCTGTGTCGCCAGAATCGATCGCGGCCGGCAAGCAGCTCTACACGCGGTATTGCGCCGTGTGTCACGGCGTCAACGCCACCGGAGGATCGGGCAGCGACATCAGTCCGCCCGCTCCGGATCTCACCGACAAGGAATGGAAGCACGGGTCCAGTGACGGCGAGATCTTCACCGTCATCAAGAACGGCGTCCCGCCCGATCTCAACATGGAGCCGTGGGGTGACCGGATCAAGGATCCGGATATCTGGAATCTGGTGAATTACTTGAGATCCATCGAGAAAAAATAGCGGGTTGCAGGACCACAAACCACGGAGTCACGGAGGCACGGAGCAAAAGAGGCTTTAGAAGCCTCCGCGTCTCCGCGTCTCCGTGGTTCGTGACGGGTCTACTTATCCACGGGGGTGTTCCGGACTTGCCACTTCACGAGCTTGCTCGTGGTGCCTTTGCCGCCCTCCGCGTGGAACGGCGCGCGCGTCGCGAATGTCGAGTACACGCCCTTGCCCTTCCAGCCGGCGTTCGCATCGTCGATGCGTCCGTCGATGCCCTTTCCGTAGAATCCCATCGGATACGGGACGCGGAAGGTCATGAACTTGCCATCGACCAATGCGAGGAGCGCTTCCGACTCGTTGCCGGTGGCCAGCGAAATGTCGCGACCCATACCGAGCATGTTGAAGCGGTCCACGAAGTTGTAATACGCGGAGTCGGCGCTCGCCGAATCGACGGCGCCTTTGTAGTTCGGCCCTGGATACGCGTAGAACGACCAGCCTTCGGGGCAGTGTTTGCCAGTGGCATTGGGGCCGTTGAGCGCGGCCTTGCACTTGCGACGATCGAAGCTGGCCAGATTGCCGCTCGAGAGCGTCGTCCAGACGACGCCGTTGCTGTCCACGTCCATGCCGCGCGGCGCGAAGCCCTGACCCGAGGCCTTCGGATCCTTGAACGGCACTTCGTAGATCTCGGTCAACGCGGTCGAGGGCGGATTAGAACCGAGCGTCAGTCGCACCAGATAGCCCGGCATGCCCAGCGACGATCCCCACACCGATCCGTCGGCCGGGCTCGGCGCGACGCCATAGAAGGGCACGTTCACGCGCTTGTCCTTCGTCGGATCGACGGGCTGATCCGGCTCGACATAGGCATCGCGCTTGCCGTTGCCATTGGTATCGAGCACGAACACCGTCCACCCCTGCGCCTTCTGCTCGTCTCCCGTCTTGTCGTAGATCCTCGTGTCGAACCAGCCTTCCACCGGACCGCCGCCGGTGAACCACAGCACGTCGTTGTCATCGAAGTTCAGATGATGCGTGCCGAAGCAGGTGTCGACGGTCGTGACCTTCTTCGTCTTCGGGTCGTACATCTGCATCTGCCGGCCGCTTTGCGCGATCGGGAACGCCTGTGCTGACGGGTGACTCGAGCCCTGCTTGCAGAAATCCGCTGTCTGATTCGGTCGAATGCGCGCGGCAATCCACACACGGCTTTGCTTGTCCATCGCAAAGCTGTGCGCGTTGGCCTTGCTCGTCCAGATCACTTCCTCACCCCAATACGGCGACGGCTGCGCGGGCGGCGTGTCCGCTTCGCTCGGCGTTTTCGGATCCCGCACCGTCAGTGCCACCTTCGACGCGGTGTTCGTCTTCGGATCGATCACCGGCATGTAGTCGGCGCTCGCCTCGAGCGCGCCGTAAATCGGACCGTTCGGGTTGACGGTCGGGTTGCGCTTGTCGGACGCAATCTCGTCGTGCAGATAGACCTTCGGATCCGCCCAATCCCACAGCGTCACCACCACGTTGCGTTCCTTGCCCTGCGGCCGCTGCGGTGCCACGGCGGGCAGCGCACCGCTGGCAATGCGATCGGTCCAATCGGCGTACATCGCGAGCGCGCGCGGCCGGCCCACCTGCGTGAAGCGGGCGCTCATGCCGCCGCCGGCCTGACCTGACTGAATGCGACGATCCCAGGCGTCGGCTGTCGATTCAAAGGAGCCGAGCGCCTTCGGGATCTCACGCGTCGCCTTGTTGCCAAGCTGATGGCATCCGGTGCAGCCGTCCGTGTTGACGACCTGACGGATCCATTCACCCTGACTCTTGATATTGGGCGAGATGCCGTTGCCGCTGGGACCAGTCCCGGGGAAATCGCTCGGCGCCGGCACCTGCAACAGCGAGAACCAGTACTGAGCTGGATAGTATTCGGCTGCAGCTTTGGGAGTGGGTGCCGCCGTCGCTTTCAACGCCAGCGTCTTGCCCGGCGCGCTCTTGACCTTGGGCGAGTCGACCAGACCGTAGCCGCGCACCCACACGTCGTAGGTGGCCTTCGGCAGATCCGGAACGACGAACCGCCCCTGGTCGTCGGTGACGACGATCTTGATCAGGCGCGTTGGCGTCTCGGTGCTTTCGGTAATGACCCAGACACCCGCCTCGGGACCACGCGGACCCGTGACAACGCCGCCAATGTCGTCGCTGTCGATCGCGGGAGTGGCGCCCTGGGTGATGCCCGTGCTGCCGCTGAAGTAGGCGGCAACGAAGACCCCGATTGCGAGAGCCGCAATGCGCAGGTGGCTCACTCTTCTCGTCATTGTGGTCTCCTTGGATTTGAGTCCGCGGACCGTTTACGAATTTTCGAGGGGTTGATGATACCTCCGGACGCGGACGAGGGGGTAAAGCGAAAGGGCCGCCTCTCGGCGGCCCTTCCGCCTTGCCAGTGTCAACTTCCAACTCCCCATTCCCAACCCCCAAATAGCCGAGCGGTTTGGCAGTTGGGAGTTGGAGGTTGGGAGTTTACGCGCGAAGCTCAGAAATCGAAGGCCCAGCTCACCTTCAGCAGCCGCGCATTGAGGATCTCGGTCGGCCGCAGCCAGGCGGTCGTCGGCAGGACGTAGGCCTGCGTCTGCGTCACGATGGCATCGGAGTTCAACGCGTTGAACATGTCGAGGCTGACCACCGACCGTGTCTTGTTGAGGCGCACGACCTTTCCGATACGCACGTCGAGCTCGTTGCGTCGCGGCGTAAACAGTTGATTGGGTTCCGAGATGCCGAGAATGACGTTCGCGACGTTGCCGGCGAGGGGCCTGCCCAGGGTGGAGTTGGCGGCGAGGTACGCGTTGGTTGCCGTGAACGCCGCTGACAGCGACGTTCCCGGCGTGCTGCGGAACGTGCCGGAGAGCTGGACGTCGATCCTGGGTAGCGTGTAAACACCGTAGCCCTTGAACTGCGTCAGCAGCGGCTCTTCCCGATGGCAGAACTGAGCCGGTCGCCACTGGTTGGCGACGCCGCCGGCGGTGGCCGACGCGTTCGCCGCTGTCAACTGAAGCATCTCAGGCAGCTTGGCTACAACCTCGCAGTTGTCCTCGATCGTCTTCCCCGTGCTCAGGCCGGCCTGCATCGTCAGCCCGTTCGCGAGGCGCGCGTTGACGTTGATGTCGACGCCGTTCCAGTGCTCGATCTGCTTGCCGTACTTGTCGGACAGCGTGTTCAGGTTTCGCGTCTGCCCGAACTTGGTCGGGACGACGTTGTAGTAGCCGCTGAGCGTCTTGCCGGCCGTCTCACCGAGGTTCGGATCGCTGGGGACCGTGACGCTGAATTGCGTGAAGTCTTCAGGTCCAACGGCGAGGTTGTCCGTCACACGGAAGTTCTTCCAGATGCGACGGAAATACCCGACGTCGACGGCCACGCGCGGCACGATCTCGTGCTGGACGCCTGCCGTGAGCTCCCAGTTGCTCTGGCGATGGTTCCAGCCGCCGATGAGATCCGGATCGAACAGTTCGGCCGGCGTGCTCGTGTTGAACGCGGTATTGGAGAACGGACCGCATTCGCCGTTGGTCAGCGGATTGAGCAGATCGCACTGCGGTATCTTGTCGTTGTTGGCGTCGGTCCACGACCGGTTCGTCTGCGTCTGCAGCGTCAGCATCGGGTTCGGGTCGCGACCGAGGCCGTTCAGCGTCTGCCCGAGCAGGTACTTGTTGAACGCCACCTTGACGGCGGTCTTGCCGTTGCCGCGCAGGTCGTAGGCGAACCCGCTGCGGTAGGTGATGTCCTTCCAGTTGATGTTGTTCTGGGCGGGGAAGGTGATGTCGCGCGTCGGCGCGAACTGCGCCGGCCCGGCGTGCTGCTCCGGGAACCCCGTTCTGAAGGAATCGAACCGGATCGCGCCCTGCAGCGTCAGCTTCTCCATCGTCCACCTGTCCTGCGCGTAGACGCCGAGATCCGCCTTCATGTCGGTGGCGATGGTAAACGGCGTCGAACGGAGCGTCAGCTGCACGGGATTGCCGTTGTTGAACGTGTAGGAGATCGGGTTCAAGGCGTAGTTGTATTCCCGCTGATAACCGTTCGTGCCGTTGAAACCCACTTTGAACGCGTGCGTGCCGGTGACATAGGACACCGCCGTGCGATAGGTCCAGTCCGGTACGACCGTGTTGTTGTACACGTCGAGCGCGCGGTAACGATAATTCCCGTTCTGCTCCAGCACCGAGATCATCTGTGGCAGAATCGCTGCCTGGTCCTCGGTGATCGAGCCGGTGCTCGGGCGCAGATGCATGTTGCCCCAGCGTTCGAACAGGTGCAGGCCGACGGCTTCGAACAGCAGCTTGTTGGTGATCGGCGAGGTCACCTCACCATGCTCCTGTCGCAGACGCGGGAAGCGTCGATCGCGCGCGGCCTCGGGCGCGATGTTGGCGCTGATGTTGTTCGGACAGTTGCACCAGCGATCCGCTTTGTAGGTGCCGGCCACCTTCACCTTCGGCGTCACCTGATACGTGACGCGAACGCTGCTATTGAGCTGTTCGCCCTTGTTGATGCCCTGTTTGCTGGTGTCGGGAACGTACAGCCACTCGTTTGGCTTGAACTCGTTCACGTTGCGGAAGATCGCCGCCTTGTTCTCGACGGTGTTGTAGCGCGACGAGAACCAGAACCACACCTTGTCGCGCTTGATCGGTCCGCCGAACGACTCGTTGATATCGAAGTTCTTGACGATCTTGTTGGGAGTGGCCAACCCGGCCGCTTTCAGCTTGTCCGAATAGTTGTTCCCCTGCATGCTGTCGTTCGAGAAGGTCAGGAACGTCGAATCCGCGAACCGGTTGCCGCCGTCGCGCGGGATGAAATTGATCCGGACGCCGCCGGTCGGTAATTCTGCGGACAGCGACGTCGTATCGATCGTGACCTCCGCCGCCGACCCGACATCAGGTGTCTGCCCGCCAATGTTGCCGCCGGCCTGCAGGGTCATCGTATTGACACCGTTGATGGTCACGCGCTGGTCCGTGGTCTTGCTGCCGTGCACGGTGATGCTGCCGCCGACATCCTGAATCTGCGATCCGCCCACATCGGTCGAGCCATTGCCGCTGGCATTGGTGCCGGGAATCATCCTCGCCAGCGTGACGTAATTCCGCGCGCTTGGTAGCGCATCGACGACGTCGGAGCTCAGCACGCGCTGCTGGGTGAGCGTGCGCGTATCGACAACGGGCGCTTCGCCGGTGACGGTGATGGTTTCTTCGAGAGAGCCGACGCGCAACTCGGCATCGAGGTTGGTCGCCGCCGAGCCGCTCAACGTCACGCCTTCGCGCTTGAACGAGTTGAATCCCGTGAGCGAGAACGTCACGACGTAGACGCCCGGGCGCAGATCCACCAACTGGTAGCGGCCGTTGCTGTCGGTGACAGCGGTACGGACCTTCTCAATCAGAACGTCGCTGGCGGCTTCGACGGTGACGCCGGGCAGCACCGCCCCGGAGCTGTCTTTGACGGTGCCGGTAATCGATGCCTGCGCATATGCTGCGGCCGGCACGAGCAGCGCCGCCACGAGCACGAGCAACGCCCTCCCGATTGTTCGCATCAGTTGCCTCCTTCTGGGGTGAACGCCGATCGACGGATCAGTGGATCGAACATTCCAGCGCAACGCTATGAAAGGCATTCCGACGTCGTAGATAGGGCTATCCCCGGACCTGCCAGTACGGCAGGGCACGAGGAGGACGGGCGAACAATAGGTGAGCCCGCCCTGACATGTCAATTGAACGGATTCTTCGGTTTTCCTTACAAAGGTAGCTGGGTTGCTGGGGAGTGGGTTGCTGGGTTGCTGGGCGGATCGGTAGCTGGGGAAATGCTCTTGTCTTCCGCATAGCCTTCGCGAACCGGCTTTGAGACAGGCGTTCTTCCCTTGCGCCCCAGCTACCCAGCTACCCAGCTACTTTGCGGGCCGCCGGCCGCGGAAGGCGTCTTCGAGCAGCTGACGCACGGGACCGTACTCGATCGGGCGTGGGTTGGGGTACTGGTTCTGCGTCGCCAGCGTGGCCGCGCGGTCCAGGCCGTCGGCCGGCATCCCGATCTGTTCGAGGCTGGTTGGTGCGCCGATGCGCACGATCAGGTCATACAGGCCTTGGGCCGCGTCGATGGCGCCAAGCGCGTCGGCTGCGACGCGCATCGCGTCGGGCGCGGCGTCGCGGTTGTACGCGGTTGCGTGCGGAAGGATCACGGTATGGACCTCTGCGTGCGGCAGGTTGAAGCTGCCGCCCAGCGTGTGGCACAGCTTGTGATGAATCCCCATCGATGTGGTGCCGAGAACGATTCCCGCCAGCCACGCTCCGTACAGCGCGTCAGAGCGCGCCTCGAGGTTGTGCGGTTCACCGACGACGGTGGGGAGCGAGCGGGCGAGCGCGCGAACGCCTTCCGCCGCCATCAGCGTCACGATCGGATTTCCATCGAACGCGTAGAGACCTTCGATGCAGTGCGCCATCGCGTTCATCCCCGACGGACCGGAGACGTGAGGCGGCAGCGACAGCGTCAGCAGCGGATCGTAGATGACGCTCCGCGGCAGCACCTTGCGATCGCGCGCGGTCGTCTTCACGCCCGCCTCGGTGATGCCGTAGATCGGCGTCATCTCCGATCCGGCGTAGGTGGTTGGCACGGCAATCACCGGCATGCCCGTTTCCAGCGCGATCGCTTTGCCTGTGCCCGTCGTCGTGCCGCCGCCGATCGTCACATAGCAGTCGGCATCGACCTGGCGGGCCCGCTCGCGGGCGCTCCGCACGACCTCGATCGGGTGATGCATCACCGCCTCGGTGAACATGCCGGCCGCAACGCCGCCAAGTCGCCGGCCGGCGTCTTCGGCAAACGACAGCTCCGCCGGCGTGGACACGACCAGCGCCCGGCGCGCGCCGAGCCGGGTGACTTCGTCCGGCAGCTTCTCGATGGAGCCGGCGCCGAAGATCACGCGGTAGGCGGGCTGGTCGAACGTGAAGGCATGCATGCGGTTGATTGGTGGATAGGGGATGTCGTTCGCTTTGCCCACCAACCACCATCTACTAACCAGGGCATTTGTGTAAAGAGCATTCCGCAGGGAACAATAGGAGCGGGCTCATAGGTGTTCGTGCGTTGCATGCTCGTCCTCGCTGTGGCCGCTGCGACCGCCGCCTGTGGGCGAAGCGCGGCGGACGGGCGACCAGCGTTCACGCCGGTGGCCTCGACGCGCGAGCTGATGGACGGCATCGTGATTCCGTATTCACAGGCCATTTTCGATGCGGTGGCCTACGAGAACGCGCAGCTGACGCGAGCGCCGCGCAACGACGACGAATGGCATCGGCTGAAAGTGCAGGCGCTGGCCGTGGCCGAGGCCGGCAACCTGTTGTTGATGCCTGCGCGCGCCCGAGACACCAGCGGCTGGCCGCCGTTGGCACAAGCCATGACCGTCAAAGCGGCTGCTGTCGCCTCCGCCGCCGATCAGAAGAATGTCGAGCTCGTCCTGCAGACGGGCGGCGAGCTGTATGAGACGTGCACCGCGTGTCACGCGAAGTATGTGACGCAGTAACTGGATGGTGGATGGGGGTTGGTAGTTCGTGGGACTGCGGTAGCGCCGCGACGAATCGAGCTGCCACCATCCACCAACGACCATCGACCAACCAGAGTGACTAATGACCACCACATCTCTTCAAGTTCGCAGTTACGTCGAGCGCGACTATGCCGACGTGTTCACCCCCGCGGTTGCGGCGGCGATCGCCGCGCTGGCACCGCTCGATGCCGACCGCAAGGCGGTTATGGCCACACGCATGCACCGACGCGCCAAGCGGGCGCGCAATCGCGAGCGGATCACGTTCCTGCCGGCCGACTCGATGATCCCGCGCACCCGCATCAGCGTGGCCGACGCGCGGGCAGGACGGTTTCAGGGAAGCGACATCCCCGCGGCGCTGCATCGACAGTGGATCCAGGGCACCGGACCAGCCGCCAAGCCGCACTCGTCGCTCGACAAGAGCATTCGCAACGTCGCCTATGCGCTGCTCTCCGGCGCCGACGGCTGGATGTTCGACGGCGAGGACGCACTCGGACAGGTGCAGACGATGTCGCTCGACAATCAGCGGAACCTGAAGCTTGCGCTGAGTCGCAGTGACCTGTTCATGTCGGCGGCCGAGCAGGTCGCGGCGGAGATGAACAAATGGGCGGAAGGTTTCTTCGGTCGTCGGACGATTGCGGACTGGCGCAAGCAGCTCGATTTCACGACGGTCATCTTCCGCACGCGCGGCCTGCACCTCGACGACCGCCACGTGCAGTCACCCGACGGCTCTGGTTTTTCGGCGTCAATCGTCGACCTCGCGATGTTCGTCGTCAACAACCACGAGACGCTCCGTCGCGCCGATCGTCCCGTTGTCCTCTACCTGCCGAAGATCCAGACGGCTGAAGAAGCGGCGCTCTGGAACGACATGCTCACCACGATCGAGCAGCATCTGGGCATCGCGGTCGGGTCGATCAAGGCCTACGTGTTGGTCGAGCAGCTCGAATGCGTCTACCAATTGATGGAGATTCGCGCCGCGCTCGGACAGCATTTCGTCGGCTTCAACACCGGCCGCTGGGATTACATCAACAGTGTCGCCGACGCGATGGCGTGGGATCCCGGCTTCATCAATCCGAACATCGACGCGATCACGATGACCTATGGCTACATGCGCAACTACGAGGATCGCGTGCGGCGTGCCGTCAACACACCCGATGCGCAGGGACGCTGCGCGCTCTGGCAGGGCGGCATGGAACCCAACATCCCGGTTGGATCGGCAGCCGGCGTGACCAACGGCATGAAGCGAGCCGTCGCCGGTGGTGAGCGCGAGCAGCGTGAGGGCGCCAGCGGCAAATGGGTCGCCCACTGGAAGATGGTCCACATCGTCCGACCGGTGTGGGAGAACGTGGGTCAGCCCAATCAGCTGGGGCGCAACTTCCCGCCGCTCACCTATACGCCGGCCGACGCTGATGGTCTGCTGCTGCTGGAAGCGGCGCCGCGCACGATTCGCGGCGCGCGCGATCTCCTGAGCGTCGCGCTGCAGTACGGCAACGCATTTCTGCAGGGCTTTCAGGCCGCGGCACTCAAACCCGCGGACTTTTTCGGCAACGACGACGTGCTTTACCTGATGGAAGACATGGCGACCGGTGAAATCCGCCTGAGCATCCTATGGGAATGGCTGCACAAGGGCGCAGTGCTGACCGACGACGATGCGGCGACGGGAGTGAAGGCGGGGGATCCATTCACGGCGGCGTTGTTCGCGCGGCTGCTGCAGGAGGAGTTTGAAAAGCTGCAGCGTGCGAGCAATCGCGACGTCCACGACAACTCCAAAGGCACGACGCTGCCGATCGCGCGCGCGATCGCCGAGCGCTACGTGAACGAGCCGGTGAAGGCGCCGTGGTACATCGATCTGCTGAACCTGAATTTGAACAACGAGAATCTCGAAGAAGCGCAGCGCCGGATCGCGCTCTACTTCGACGCGTTCCGCAGCAGCGGGACGCGGATCACGAAAAATCTGGACTTCGCCGTGTGAACCTCCAACGTCCACCGTTCAACGTTCAAAACCCGCGGCTCAGACTGCTTGCAGGTTGGAGTTGGCCGCTGGGAATTGATCAGCACTTTTCGTTGGACAAACCTCATCAAGTACGCAGCACTTCACCCGCGCGTTAAACGGGATAGGAAGTGTTGCGACCTTGGAGGCACGGGAACGGGACGACTCTCCGCAGGCGAGCTCGACCAAACCGTCGGGCGACCACGATCTGCCGACGCTCGCGTCCGGCACGCGCTTTGGCCGGTACGAGATCGTCGAACTGGTGGGCAACGGCGGCATGGGCCACGTGTACCGTGCCCGGGACACGCGCCTGGGCCGTCTGGTCGCGATCAAAGTGCTGTCGTCGCCGGCAATGGCTGACGGCGATGCCCTGCAGCGACTCAGACACGAGGCGCGAGCCACGAGCGCCATCAATCATCCGAACATCGTTGCGGTGTACGACGTCGAGACCGATGGCACACCGTACATCGTTTCCGAATTTCTCGAAGGGGAGACCCTTCGGCAGCGACTGACACGAGGCCCGCTCAGCGTCCGCAAGGCGTTATCGATTGCGGCGCAGACCGCCGACGGCCTGGCCGCAGTGCATCGCAAGCGGATCATTCATCGCGATCTGAAGCCCGACAACATCTTCATCACCTCGGGCGGCGTGGTCAAGATTCTCGACTTCGGCGTCGCGAAACTGACGCCCACCTCGCTGGCGTCCGACGATGCCTCGGCAGCGTCGAACACGGAGCCCGGCGTCCTGCTCGGCACGCTGGGGTATCTGTCGCCCGAGCGCATCAGCGATGCGACCGTCGATCACCGTACGGACATCTTCAGTCTCGGCGTCGTGCTGTACGAAATGCTGGCCGGCGCACGGCCGTTCGATCGCACGTCTGCGGTGTCGACATTGAGCGCCATTCTCACAGAGGATCCGCCCGACCTGGCACAGGTGCGCCCGGGCGTGCCGCGTGCGGTCTCGCGCCTGATTCGCGACTGCCTCGAAAAGAAACCAGAGGACCGCTTCCAGTCGGCGGCCGATCTCTCGCTGAGTCTGAAGGCGCTGCTCGACGACTCGGCCTCGTTCGCGCGTCCGCGAATCCGCGACTTCAAGCGGGCGCTCGGCTGGTGGATCTCGGCAGCGGCGATTGTCGTGACCACGTCGGCGGCACTTGCGTTCGCGGTGCCCTCGTCGGCTGTCGACCCGCTGTTCCGGCGCGTCACCTTCGGCCGCGGCACGATTTCATCCGCCCGCTTCGCCGACGGTGGCGCTCGCGTCATCTACAACGGAGCCTTCAGCGGGCAACCGGATCAGATCTTCAGCACGGTGCCCGGCACGCCCGAATCGCGACCGCTGGGCATCGCGGGAGCAGAAGTGCTCGCCGTCTCGCCATCCGGGCAGGTCGCGGTTCTGTTGAATCGGCATCTCGTACGCGGCTACGTACCGACCGGAACGCTGGCTGTGACACAGGAGGGGCAGACGCCGCGCGAACTGGCGCATGGCGTGAATTGGGCCGACTGGAGTCGCGACGGCCAGGCGCTCGCCGTGGCTCGCGAGGATAGCGGTGGCGCTCGCCTGGAGTTCCCGATCGACACCGTACTGTTCCGCACGAGCGGATGGATCAGCGAGCCGCGCTTTGCCCCCGATGGCGCGGCGATCGCCTTTATCGTCCATCCGGTGAACAACAGCGACGCGGGCTACATCGCGGTCAACGATTTGCACGGACACACACGCCAGCTGACGCACCAATGGCAGACGATTCAAGGGCTCGCGTGGAGTCCGACCGGACACGAAATCTGGTTCACGGCGACAGATGGATTCACGACGAAGGCGCTGCATGGTGTGTCGCTGGCGGGCGCAGATCGTCTCGTCCTGCGCGCGCCAGGACGCTTGTCACTGCTCGATATCGATCGCAACGGCCAGATTCTGCTGCGGCGGGACGATGTCCGAATCGAGTCTTATGCTTCGACCGCACCCTCGCGTGCCGAGCGCGATATCTCGTGGCTCGACTGGTCGCTGGCGCGTGACCTGTCGGACGAGGGCAGATGGTGCCTGATCACTGAAGCCGGCGAAGCCGCTGCGGAATCGTTTTCGGTGTATCTGCGGAGCACCGACGGATCGCCCGCGATTCGTCTCGGCGCGGGATCGGCGATGGCGCTCGCGCCGAACGGGCAGCAGGTGCTGGCGATCGGCGCCGCGCAGCTGGTGCTGTTGCCAGTCGGGCCTGGCGCCGTGCGCACGCTGCCGAGGGTCGGAATGACGTACCTGCCAGTGGCGGGGTACTTCCCTGACGGGAAACAGATCGTGTTCACCGGGAGCCTGCGCGAGGAGCCGACACGAGTGTTCGTGCAGTCGTTGCCGGACGGCATGCCGCGCCCGATCACCCCGCCGGGGTTTCGTTTGACCTCACCTCGTTCGGTGTCGCCCGACGGCAAATCGGTTGCGGCGGTCGGCCCCGATCGGCGTCTCCAGATCTGCGACGCCGGTGCGACGTCGACGTGCCAGGTCGTTGCAGCGGCCGCGCCCGGGGAGGTGGCCACCGGGTGGGATCAGTCGGGTCAAGGATTGTTCGTGCTTCGCGAATCCGAAATCCCGGCCCGCGTGTTTCACGTCCGATTGGATGGTCACCGCGAGATGTGGAAGACGATCGTGCCGGCCGATCCCGTGGGTGCAGTTGCGCTGCATCGGCTCGTCATCACGCCCGATGCTCACGCGTACGCGTATTCGCTCGAGCGGCAGCTGTCGGAGCTCTATGTCGTGTCAGGCGTCGGTCGAACACGATCGCTGTCGGATCGGGTTCGCGACTGGTTGTCTCGTCTGCTCGGGCGCGGAAGCAGCGCTGGCCTTGCCCTCTTGTAATACCGCGGGTTGGTGGATGGTGGGTTAGTGGCTCGTGCCGCTTGCCCATCACGCCACGAACCACGATCCACCGTCCACCATCCAGGTTAGAACCGCACGCCGAAGGTGACCCGGAGCGTTCGCGGCGTGGTGTACGCGAAACGGTTCAACGCTTTGCCAAACGTGGGCGCCTTCGCCCAGTTCACACCTTCCACGGGCGTCGTCGTGAACGGATTGAACGGCTGATACTGCGTCGGATTGCTGACGTTCGTGCGAATCGCAGTGTCGATCGTCGCGTTGTTGATGCTGCCCCCCGCGCTGAAGGTCGTCGGGTTGCCACCGCAGCCGCACAATTGGAACTGATTGAACAGGTTGAGCACCTGCGCCTGGAAATTCAGATCGAGGCGGCGACCGCCGCCGACATGCAATCGGTAGGTGTAAGTCGCGGCGAAATCCGTTCGCTTCTGGGCTTCGAGTCTGAACGCGTCGCGCGCCGTGAAGAAGTACTGAGTATTTGCGCCATCCGGCGGGTTCACATACCCGGGATTGACGACGTATGGCCGCGCATCGACCCCGTTCAGGGTGGAGCTGTTCTGATTCGACGCGCTGTAAGGAACGCCACTCTCCAGCGCCTCCAGTACGCTGACCGTAAACCCGGTGACCCAAGGCGTAAAGATCATCCAGATGCGCCCGCGATGCCGTTGATCGATCGACAGATCGCCTTCTGGATAGTTCCACGATTCGCGCCGGTATTCGGGGTAATTGTAGGCGGCTTCCCGACCGCTGTCGCCGACGGCAATCGGTCCCTGTGGACCGGTCTCGCCTTCGACGTTCCCCCATGCCCGCGACAGCGTATAGTTCGCCCCGGCCTCGACGCGCATGCCGAACCGGTACTGCCCCTGTAGCGTCAGACCGGCATAGCGTCTCTTGAAGATCCCCTGCTCGTCGTTCTCGATCAGCGTCAAGTCGTACTCGCGGCCTCTGACGCTCGCCGGGGCGAACGTGCGCGTGTCGAAGGCGTGACCGGTCGTGGGATCAGTACGCTGCACATAGAAGTCCCGGTAGTCGCGATACATGAAGTCGGCTCGCACGGCGGTGCGCGCGCCAAACTGCCGGTTCACTCCGCTCGCGTACTCCCAGACACTCGGCGGCTTGAGCGCGTCGCCGATCTGGGGGGAGACACCGCGCACTGTCGGCGAGCTCGCCAGCGGGAGGTTGGCGCCGCCGTTGGCCGTGAACCAGTCGAACACCTGTTGAATCGCGGCTTCGTTCGACACGCGCGTCGCAGGGTTCACGTTGATGTCTGGACCTCGATAGACGAACTGATATGTGTCGGAGTTCCCTCCCGGAGAGCTGAGGTCCGCAATAGTGCTGAGCAGGCCGGCGACGTACTTGGCGACGCTGGCGGTGACCGACCACCGCTGCTGGCCGCTCGGGTCCCACACGACCCCCAGCCGTGGACTGAACGCTGTCTTGTTGGCGACGAGCGCGCCGACGCTGTTCTTGCCGTTGTTCTTGTCCGCGCGGATACCGACGTTGAACGTCAGGCGATTGTTCGCACGCCAGTTATCGTTGATGAACAGCGAATGCGTGCGGTAGTTGGTCCCCTTCGTCTCGATGAAGATCGGATTCCACTGAATGCGCGACGAGCCGCTCACGAACGAGGCGATCAGATCAGAACCGTTCAGCACGGCCGGCGCGTTGGTAATGCGGTACAAGCTCCCCGACTGGTAATTGTTTGCAAACCGCTTGTCGTTGTACACGTCGTAACCGAACACGACATTGTGCGATCCAGTCCGGCGGCCGGAGAGGAAGTACGAACCCTTCAGAAAGATGTCCTGGTTGTCGCGTTGCTCCTCCGTGCAGACGCCGCAGAATGTCGGCGAGTGGTACCGCCGGCCCGACGGGTCGACGAGCAGCGTGCCCTTCTGCAGGTCCGTGAACTTGGAGCCGCTGCCGACGAAGGTGAGGTCTCGTTGCGAATACCGTCCTTCGACGAAGAGATTCGATCTCAGTACTCCGGTGTAGTTCACGGTAATGAGATCCTGCGGCAAGCTTCGATCGTACAGGCTCGCCAGGTCCATGATCGTGCCGAAGCTGTCATTCTGCACGTCTTCATTGATCTTGGTGAACGCGCCTTGAAAGCGGTGGTTCGAATCGAGGGAGTAGGTCAATTTCGCTTCGTACCGGCGCGACTTGTCGGAGAAGGTGTACGGGATATTCGTGATATTGAGCTGGCGGTTCGCCGTCAGCGTCTGCAGGCGTCCTCCGGTGAAGAACCACAGTCGGTCGCGAAAGATCGGACCTCCCGCCGTGTACTCGTAGGTGGGGACGACGTCGTCGATTTTAGAGTCGTTGGCAAACGGGTCGCCTTCACGTTGCGGCACGAGCGCGCGCCAGTTGTCGTTCGTCAAGGTATCACGGAACGATCCGCTGAACTGGTTTCCGCCCGATTTCGTAATGACGTTGATCACCCCGCCGCCGAACCGGCCATATTCCGCCGAGATGCCGGCGGTAGCGACCGTCGTCTCCTGGATCGCATCTTCGATGATCAGATCGAGTGGCTGCCCGCGGACCATCTCGTTGACCGTGACGCCGTTGATCATGAAGAGGTTTTCGAACGACATCGAACCGGCGATCGAGAATCCGCCGGCCGGCCCGGACGGGTGGACGGTGGGTGCCATGAGCATCACCGCACGCACATCGCGGTTGCTCGGCAGCTTGGACAGCAGTTCCTGATTGAAATTGGTGGCGACCTGCGCGGTATGCGTGAACACATCGGCCGACTGTCCGACGACCTGTACCGTCTCGGTGATTGCCGCGACACCCATTTCGATGTTCAGCGGCACGACCTGCGTCGGCCCGACGGTGACGGTGCGCTGCTGCGTGCCGAAGCCGCTCAAGGCAAAGGTGACGGTGTAGGTGCCCGAAGGCAGCAGCGGCAGGATGTAGTCGCCGTTCTCCGAGCTGACGGTTTCGCGGGTGCCCTGGAGATTGGGCGAGGTGGCGGTGATCGTCACGCCGGGGAGCACCAGCTTCTGCGAATCCTGCACCTGGCCGGAAATGGTGCCGGTCGTGCTCTGTGCCAGCGCGCTCGCGCTGAATGCCAGCAGAAGTGCCGCGATGAGAGCCAAGCCTCTGAACGTCATTCGGGAAACCCTCACAACTTGAGAAGTGAAAATGGAACTCTTCCACTTGTCCAGTTCTGAAGATTATCCGCCGAGGCCCAGCCGGCGTCACGCGCGCGAGGCGACGACGGACAAATAGCTGGGACGAAAAGTCTGGCGAGAGAGACGGACGCTCAGGCGGTCATTTCAGCGACGCGTAGCGTCCGCCGAAGAAGACGAGGGGCGGCTGGGGTTCTTCGGGCCGATGAATGGCAATCACCTCGCCGACCACAATCCAGTGATCGCCGCCCTCGTGGATCCGCTGCGTGACGCAGCCGAGCGAGGCGGCCGCGCCGTCCAGTCGCGGTGCGCCTTCGCGCCACGTGGTGAAGGTGAAGGGTGGCGGCGTCGCCTGTTTCCAGGCCCCGGCGAAGTAGGTCGACAGATCCTGCTGCTCTTCGCACAGGATGTTCACGGAAAACGCGGTGGCGCGATGAATCATCTGCCCGGCCTTGGTGTGCTTGCCGAGGCAGAAGAGCACCAGCGGCGGATCGAGCGACAACGACGTGAACGAGTTCGCCGTCATCGCCCGGATCTCGCGCTCGATCTCGATGGCGATCACGGTCACGCCGGTGACGAACTGGCCGACGGCCTGACGGAACACCCGCGCGTCAATCGACATCGTCGCTGGGATCATGGCCTAAATCCCAAATCCCAAGCTCCAAATCCCAAGAAATCCCAAATCTCGCCGTTGGGATTTGGGGTTTGGGATTTGGGCTTTGGGGTTTGACTGTTCACGCCTTGGCCGCCAGGCCCTTCAGGATCACGCTGATGTCGTCGGGCCTCACCAGATCGTTGCTCGTCCAGCCGTCGAGGTCGTACTCGGACATGCACTGCTCGGCGAAGCCCTTGTAGCGCTTCGACGCCCCGGTCAGGTCGGCGACCATCAACGTCTCGAAGCGGATGCTCTCGTGATTGCCGAAGTAGTTCCGCTCGTACAGCTCGTGCCGGCCGCCGAACTCGCTGCCGATGGCGTCCCACATCAGCTTCATCAGCTTGACCCGATCCTCAGCGCTGTAGCCGTTGGATCCGCGCACGAACTGATCGAGATACGGGCGTAGCTCGGGGTTCTTGAAGTCGAGCGCGCTCGACGGCAGGTAAATGAGCGCGCTGGCGAGCGTGTTCTCGATGATCTCCTTCACCTTTGGATAGGCGATGCTCGCCATCACGCGATAGGCGAGGCCGGCGTCGAGATTCGGCAGCACGTAGCCTTCGGTCCACGGCGTCGTGTTGCGCGCCATGGCGTCGGTCAGCGCCCAGAACAGATTGCGCCACGCGAGCACCTCGCCGACCTGTGCCTGAACGCCGCGGAAGTCTTTTGCACCGGTTGCTTCGACACCTTTCAGCAGCAACCCGGCGATGAAGTCCATCTTCACCGCCAGCCGCGTGCACCCCTGGAACATGAACCGCGGCAGGAATCCCGAGCGTGGGAAGAAGTTGTTGACCTTGTCGATGTCGCCGTAGGCAAACACGTTTTCCCACGGCACCAGCACGCGGTCGAACACCAGAATCGAGTCGTTCTCGTCCATGCGGCTCGAGAGCGGATAGTCGTACGGTGTGCCCATCGCGGCCGCCGTCATCTCGTACGACGGCCGGCAGAACAGCTTCACGCCTGGCGCGCCGGTCGGCACCATGCAGACGAACGCAAACGGCTTCGTCTTGATCGGCAGCGCGCCGTTGTTGGCGATGAAGTTGTGATGCGTCAGGCTCGAGGTGGTCGCGACGACCTTCGCGCCGCTGACGACCAGGCCGGCGTCGGTCTCCTCCTCGACGTGCATGTAGACGTCTTTGACTTCGTCGAGCGGCTTGTCGCGATCGACCGGCGGATTGACGATCGCGTGATTGACGAAGGAGACCTCGTCGTTGACCTTCTTGTACCAACGCCGCGCATTTTCGTCATACGGTGCGTAGAAGTTGGAGTTGGCGCCCAACGTAGCGAGAAAGGCGGCCTTGTAGTCCGGGCTGCGGCCGACCCACCCGTAGGTGATGCGCGCCCATTCCGCAATCGCGTCGCGCGCTGCGACCAGCTCCTCGGCGTTTCGCGTTGCCTTGTAAAAGCGATGCGTGAAGCCACCGCTCCCGGTGTCGGTGGGCGTCGTCAACACCTTCTGTTTCGCCGGGTCGTGCAGCGCGTCGTAGAGCCGCGCGATCATCCGGCACGTATTGCGGAACGCGGGATGCGTCGTCACATCCTTCACGCGCTCGCCGTAGATGTAGATCTCGCGGCCGTCTCGAATGCTCTCGAGATACTCGGCCCCGGTGTACGGGCGCGTGCGCCCCGCGGTGTCAGCGGTCATGACTGCTAGTCCTCCAGTTCCCGGGCCTTCTTTTCCCATTCCGCGACGAAGCGGAACACGTTTTCCTTGGGTGGTTGCGGTGAGAACGTTTCCAGCCACCGTACTGGCTCGCTGCCGACCTGCGCGAACGAGTGCACGCAGCCGACGCTCGTCCAGAAGACGTCGCCCGCCTTCATGCGGTACTTCTTGCCATCGCCGGTCGCTTCGACCTCGCCGCTCAGGATGAAATAGCCTTCCTCGAACGTGTGGTCGTGCAGCGCGATGCTGACGCCGGGCTGGTATTCGATGAATACCAGCCGGTGATGGCGCGCGCCGAACTCTTCATCGATCAGCCACTTCAGGAACACGCCCTCGAGACCGGCGGCAGCCGTCGTCCGCTGTCCCACCGGCGGAATCATGCTGAGGTCGAAGTGACCGAGCAGCTGACCGTTCCGATTGGCCGCATCGAAGGCCGGACCGTCGGCAGGGACCGTGCGGTCCTTTGGAAAAAACGTATCGCGTTCGGCGCCGGCCGGCTTCGGCTGCGGTGACGCCATCTGCAGCCAGCGCACCGGCGTCGAACCGGCCGCGCGCCACGCGTGCGACGTACCGACCTTTGCTGTTCCGTAATCGCCCTGCTTCAGTCGATGCGACGCGCCACCGATGGTGACGATCGCTTCGCCGCTGAGGATGTAGAAGCTCTCTTCGAATGAGTGGACGTGCGGATCGATCACGCCGCCAGGCGCGAGCTCGTCGACGCTCAACCCATGATGCACGGAGCCCTGCGCGCGGTTGACGAGATCGGCGTGACGATATCCCGAACTGTGCGCTTCGAACACCGGGTGAGCCATCAGCGCTCGTTCGTTGAAGCTGCCTGTGTAATGCATGGCCGGGTTTCCTGTATACACGCTACGGGAGACCAAGTCTAGGCAACGGGGCTTCGCCGGACGTCCGCCGGTCTTGGAAAATCCTTCTAATATCGTGAGGTGACGTGAGGGACTCGATTCTGATTCCTAGCCCAGCCCTGAATCCTGATACCTGATTCCTGATTCCTTCAAGGTTTTATTGCAGCAAGGCCTGCCAGTCGATGACGATCCTGATCGCGTACGCCGAGACACCACCGACCGGCTGGTTGATCAGGAACCGCTGCCCATCTGGCGTGACGGCATATTCGTTTCGCACGCGCCCGTTGGGGAACGGCGATCCAAGATAGGCGCCCATCAGATTGGTTCGAAACAGCGGGTGCGGCTGGCCAGCCGAGAAGGTTGCCCCGGCGTCGACATCGACGGCCATCAGCATCTGGTCGGAGGCCAGGTAGAAAAGCTCGCGTCCGTCCCCGCGCCACTTCGGTTCGAAACCGCCGTTGGTCGAGATCAGCCAGCGACCGGCACCGTGTGGGAACGGACGGACGAACACCTGCGGCGATCCGCTGACGTCCGACACGTACGCCATCCATCGTCCGTCGGGAGAGATCTCGGCTTGTCCCTCTTCTTTGCCGGGACTCGAGCTGGCGATTTCCGATGGCGGCGCCACCGGGGCGCTGTCCCCTCCGTGGCCGGGCGACACCGGCAACGCCCAGAAACGGGCCCCGAGCATGCCGCGCCCGTCGAACGACGAATACAACAGGAAGCGACCGTCGCGACTCCAGTCGTAAGGCATCTTCGTTGGTTGCGTCGTGACCAGCGGATCGTCGGCGTCGGCGGCGCCGGCGTTCACGTCCTTCTCGAACAGGTGCATCACGCCGCCGCGCTCCGCCGCAAAGGCGATGTGCTTTCCATCGGGCGACCACACGGGGAAGTTCTCGACCACCGGGCCCGAGGTCAGTTGCCGCATGCCGCCGTTGGTGTCGATGATCCAGATGTCCGACGTTCCGGCGGTGGCGTCGCCCCGGGTGATCGCGACGCGTGTGCCGTCGGGCGACAACGCGGGGTTGATGTATGTCCCCGTGCCCAGCGATCCGATTTGCCGGCCCGCGCGATCGCGCCACAGCAGCTCCGAGCTTTCAACGCGCGCGCGATATGCCAGCACCGATCCGCGCGAGATGGAAAAGCCACCGCGATCCAGACCGGGGACGAACGAGACCGCCTCGGGAATCGTCCGCGGTGGACCCGTCGCGGCGCCTCTGCCGGGATCGAACGGCTGCGCCAGCATCGATCCGTTGCGCAGGTAGACGAGAAAGCCTGGATCCGCGTACTCGGCTTGCGAATCGCTGGACGCGACAAATCGGTGTTCGTTGTCGTCAATCCCGGCGATGTAGACGCCGGTCGTGTCGGCGGCGCGAGTTCGTGCGTGATAGATGAAGTGACGTCCATCGGGCAGGAAGTCGGGGCCGGAGACGACCGCACCGCGCAACGCCGCGGGCAACGGCAGATCGACAGGCGCGCCGCCGGCCGCCGAGATCCGCATCAGCCGTGTGGGACCTGTGTTGGCTGACAGCAGAATGACCCCATCGCGGCTCCAGGTCCCGTTCACGCTCGACGGCACTTCCGCAATCGCCTGCACGCGGTTGGCGCGCAGATCAATCCGCCGCAACTGCGTGCCGGCCGTAAAGGCGATTGCCTGACTGTCCGGCGCCCAGAACGGATTCCATGCGTCGTCGGTGCCGGGCAAGGGGTGTGTCTCGAACGAATCGAGGGAACGCAGCCACAACTGGCGGGTGCCGGTTCCAGCCGAGGCGATGAAGACGAGATGCCGGCCGTCGGGCGACACGGAAAAGCCTCCGGGCGATACGGCCATCGAGGCGCCGAGCGGGGCGTCAGCGATGAATCGCACCGGCGCATGCGTCGTCGTCGACACCGGCCGCGCGCTCCACGCGTACACACCGAAGGCAGCGGCGACGATGACGGCGGCTGCAGCCGCGGCCCACGGAATGATCCTCTGACGTCGCCGTGCCTGCGACGATTCGCGGAGCGTTGCACTGTCAGCAGAAGCGATCCATTCGAGCTCGGCGGCCAGGTCTTTTGCGTTCTGCCATCGCTGGTCGGGATCCCTGGCGAGACACCGAAGCACAAGGTGCTGCAGCGCCGCGGGCACCGCTTCGTGAGCGGATGTCAGCGGCGCCGGATCGCGCTCGAGGATGCTGGCGATGATGCGGGCGCGGGTCGATCCTTCAAACGGACGACGGCCGGCGATCATCTCGTAGACAACCACACCGAGCGCGAACACGTCCGAGCGCGGATCACCCACTCGCCCTTCGAGGCGCTCCGGGGCGAGATAGGGCGTCGTGCCGGGGATGGTGGCGTGATCGGTTGCGGTGGACTCCGCCGGATCGTGCGTCGGTTCAGCCAATCGCGCCAGGCCGAAATCGAGCAGCTTCACGCCCGACGCGGTGATCATGATGTTGGCCGGCTTGACGTCGCCGTGCACGATCCCTCGCCGGTGCGCGGCATCGAGCGCATCGGCAATCTGTATCGCATAGGTGAGCGAACGCGCGACCGACAACGGCCGCCGGGCGAGGATGCGGTCGAGCGTCTCGCCTTCCAGGTATTCGAGCACGAGGAAGTCGAGGCCCCCCTCGGACCCGATGTCGAACACCGTCCGAATGTGCGGATGCGTGAGTGCTGAGACCGAGCGCGCCTCGGTCGCGAACTGCGCGCGTCGCTCGCGATCGCGCGAGAGGTCGGGTCGCAGGACTTTGACCGCGACCGTCCGTCCAAGGCGAATGTCACGGGCGCGATAGACGTCGCCCATCCCGCCGCTGCCAAGCAGCGACTCAATCTCGTAGGGACCGAACCCGGTCGGCAGGTAGTGTCCGCTCTTAGGCGAACCTTGCCGGTCGGCCTGGGAAGCAACGCTGCCGGGATCGCTCCCATCGACCACGTAGTGTTCCGCTTCGGCGGGATCGAGCACGAATTCGCGTGATGTTGCGTAGTGTGTGGCTTCGGCCGGTCCGAGAACGAAGTGCCCTTCTTCCGGCGGCGCCACCCGCAGCCCGTCACCTCGCGCCGCCGAGTGCTCAGGCGTGTTCGCCGGCGATGAGGGACGGCCCACTGTGCTCATGCGAGGTGCGTCACCGTTGGCTGCGCGTCGACCGCACGGAAGACAAGACTGAAATCGCCGACGCGAATCTCGTCGCCGTCGCGCAATGGCACCGGCGCGGTAACGCGTTCGTCGGCAAGATATGTCCCGTTCTTGCTGCCGAGATCCTCGAGCTGCGCGATGCCGCGGGCGATCATGATGCGCGCGTGCCGGCGCGAGACGATCGGCGCGTCGATGCTGACGGCGGCCGCCGGGTCACGGCCAATCACGTTTTCGCCTTCGTGCAGCGGAAATTCCTTGCTCGCCCACCGCAGCGCGAAGTGCGCCGGCGTGGCCGCACGGCCGTCGATCTGTCCCTGAAATCCATACCCGTATCCGTGCACCGTCCGAATCCAGCGCGGGTGCCGGGCATCGTCACCAATGGCGTTGCGGATTTCATTGATCAGCCGCGCCAGGCCGTCCTCGGTGACGTGGATGTTCGGCCAGATGCGCTCGGTGAGCTCGCTCTTGGAGAGTGCGCGGTCGCGATTCTCAATCAGCAGACGCAGGAGGTCGAACGCTTTGGGCGTGACGTGGACCTCTTCGCTCGCGCGGTACAGCCGTCGGCCGTCGAGGTCGAGCACGCAGGCACCGAAGCGGAGTTGCGTCATGGGGCGGGAAATGGACATTTTACATGGTGCGATGCCCGCTGACGCTCGTCGGTGCAAGGGTGCCTTACGCAAGTCGGTGCAATGCTCCCTTGCGCTGGTCGGTGCAATGCCCCCTTGCGCTGGTCGGTGCGGAAACCAGCTTACGTGTGCAACGAGGCCGCAGGCCGACCCGCCAGGGTCCGCACGATGAGTGGGGCTTTGCCGGTGACACCCCGAGGAAGTGCCGCCACCAACCTCACGGTGATCGTTCCGGGCGCGGCGCCCTGTTGCCCGAGCGCCTGATTCAGATCCGCGACAAGCGGCCGACACAGGGAAGTGTCACGTACGCCGGTGAGCAGGATCACCAGTTCGGAGTCTTCCTGCCGGACCTGCCAGCCGGTTGCCGGGATGCTCTCGAGCACACCGTGGAAGACGTTCGGGTGGATGGCGACCGCTTCCGGCCGTCCCTCACGATCGGCAAAGTACAGAATGTCCTCGCTGCGACCCTCAATCGATTCAATCAACCGGAAGGGACGGCCGCACTCGCACGTGCCATCCAGCGGCGTCACCATGTCGCTGATCTCGTAGCGGAGCAGCGGCTGGGTTCGGCGGCTGAATACGGTGAGCAGCACGCGGTCACCGCGCACCCCGGCGGGCACGGGGCGCCCGTCCTGGTCGACGACCTCGATGATCGCTTCGTCGTCGAACAGATGTTTACGTCCGTAGGCACACTCCGCAGCGATCGGTGCATATTCGGTGGCGCCGTAGGTATCGAACACGCGCAGACCCCACGCGTCACGCACCAGACGTCGCGTTTCCTCGGGCAGTACCTCGGCGCTCGTCGCAACGCTGCGCAGAGGAATGCGCAGCCGACCTGAGAGTTGCGCATCGGCCAGTTGTTTGAGCACGGACGGGTAAACGGCGAGGACTTCCGGCTGCCAGTCATTGAGCCGGTCGATGATCGTGTCGATCGACTCGCCCGCATCGAGGCGCAATGCCGGGAGAATACGACTCGCCAGCGAACGGCTGACGCGAGTCGAATAGTGCCAGGCCGTGGTCGACGCGATCATCGCGGAGCGCGGTGGCCGGAACGCACTGGTCGTCAGCCCCGCCCATTTCATCGGACGCGTGATCATCGCCAGCGCCGAAAGCCATTCCTCCGGGTCGAACAGAAACACCCCCCGTCGTCCCGTGCTCCCCGACGTCGACAGAACGACGTAGCGGCCGAGGAAAAGGCTGTCGCCCGGTTGGCCGGCGAGGAAAGCGTCGGCATCGGCGAGGCGGACGGCGCGATCCGTGACCAGCTCGTCGAAGTGCTCCATCATCAGGGCTTTGGTGAGCACCGGCAGGTCGGCGAGCGGACGCTGGTCCAATCCGCGGTGAAACCGGCGGTAGAACGGCGATCGTTCCTGTGCGAACTGCCGGAGCTCGGCGAGTCGGCGCTGCTGTCGCCGCTCGAGCTCGGCGCGAGTCACCGTGCACGCGCGTTCGAGTTGTCGGCGCCGCCACAGGACGCGAAACGGAGTCAAAGCAGCCATCGATCTGCAGCGATTACGGATGTCGGCCGCATCCGGATGTTTCCAACCGCTGGTCTGCGTAACGCTGGATCTCTGGTGTTCAGCTCAGCGCGCGATCATCCACACAGCGAGAATCATCAGGAGCACACCGCTGAGGCGTGCGCTCCGTGCGCCGAACGGCGTGAGCTTCTCGATCGCGACCACCGCGGTAAGCGCGACGATGACCAGCAGGTTCATCACGCCGCCGACAAAGAGCAGCAGCATCAGCGCCCAGCAGCAGCCGACGCAGTAGATGCCGTGCGTGACACCCATGCGAAAGGCACCGCTCCGTCCCTCGCGCCAGCCCGCCATCAACAACGACAGCGGCGACCGGCACGTCTGCAGGCAGGCCCACTTCAGCGGTGTCAGTTGATACAGGCCCGCGACGACCAGCACAACGCCGCCGGCACGGCGACTGGTGAACTCCATCATTGGCGAGAGCACCAGCAGGATCGACAGAATTCGCTGCAACGCGACGGCGCCGACGCTGAAGACCGCCCACACCAGCACGTATCCGGCAGCAAGCGCGAACACGTGGAGTGGGCGTCCCGACGTCTCGCCACGTCGCCGCGCCGCAGCCGCGTAGAGCATCATCACCGGGGCGGCCGACGGCAGCATCATCGCCGTCATCATCACGGCCCACATCGCCCAGAGCAGCGTCAGGCGCACCGCGTCCCAGTTCGCGGTCATCATCCACGCGCTCGCGCCCGTCATCGGTCCATACATGTCGCGTGACAGGGCGACGATCCAGGCCCAGCATAGGAGCGGGATCAGAACGAGCACGATCGCGAGTGCGACGCGGCGTGGCATCTGCCGCTTACGATATCAACTCCCACCGTCAGTGTTTACCGGGAAAGATGTTCACGCCTTAGAAACCACAGCGACACACACGAAGGATTGTCTGTGTCCGCTATGTTTCCTCGGTTCGTCCGGAGTGGCGGCGGCCGGCTAGTAGTTAGGCCTTCAGCGAAACGCCGGAGGTTCGTTGATCGATGATGCGGACCAGCGCCCGGGCGATCTCGTCCGCGGCGACGTCCGGCGGTTTGCCTCTGGCGTGAATGCCGCACACCGCCGTCGTGCACGAGTGATCGAGGTCCGGCGTCCATCGCAGCCGGCCGTCACGGTTGCGTCCGTAGGTGAGATACGCGGAAAGCATGTTCAGTCCCGTGCCCGGCCGCTCGCCAATCAGGTGCACGATGACATCGCAGGCGGCAAGCTCGCCGACATGATACCCGGCGCGCACGCGCCCGTTCTGCACGATCACGTCAGTGCGACCCAGCTCGACTCCAGCATCGGCAATCAATCGGCGAAGCAGTGGCAGCAGCGGGCGCAACTGTTCGTTTGCCGCGTTGGCATTCAGTCCGTCGGACACGACCAGTTGCACGCGCGGCGGATTGCGGGCGAACAGGTTCCGCAACACGGCAACGTGCTGGCGAGCAATGCGCTCGCCGGCCGGCGGATGCGCGAGGTAATCCTCGCGATCGACGGCCTCTGTCCGCACGTCGGCATGGTTCGGACTGACGTCGCGAATCACGCTCTGGTCGACCGTGGCGTACAGCGCGTGTCGCGCGTGTCGGTAAATGGCGTCGAGCCGCGATTGGCTCGCGTCGGCCAAGGTGCCGAGGTCGAATCCGCGCTCGCGGAGTTCGCCGAGCGTGCGCTGGCCCTCCTCTTCTAACGTACTGGTCGAGCGACGGTCGCCTCCTGCCTTTGCATACGCGGCGTACAAGCGCGAAGTGGCCCCGCTGCCAAGCTCGCCAAGCCGGCGCGCCATCTTCGAGCTGATGCGCCCGCCGGTGTGTTCCCGCAGCGTCGCGTAGTCCCGGAACGCGGTCGTCAGATAACCAAGCATAGGGTCGGCATTGCCGGCGACCGCCATCAGATAGACCGGTGCGGCGTGCGTCACGATCCGGTCGGTGACCGCACGTAACTCCGCCGGTGCCAGTCCCATATGAAACGTGGCGCAGACGTCGAGCCCCATCGTGATGCCGTGCAAGCGCGCCATGACGAGATCCTCGAGGCAGGCGCGTTCCAGCTGCTCGGCGGTGCGGAACACCTCGGGGCCGATGAACCCCGCGACGTCGTTGACGATCATCCACGCGCCAGTCTGCCGCCTGACGGCACGGGCGAGGCCGTAGGCGCGCGCTTCGAGCGTGACCATGTCGACGCCTTCGGCCGTGCCATTGGTCACTGCGGACCCTTGCCCGGTTTCGAAATACAGGCCGTCAAACGCGAGCGCGAGATCGAAAATGCCGTCGGCGTCGAGACCGACGATTCCCTTCAACGCGCGTGAAGTGCCGGCAAGACTCTGGAAGCCGACGTCGACGCGTGTCCTCGCCCTGGCCTGGTGCTGCTTGACGATGTCGGAAAGCACGCAGTAACGCGTCGGCAGACCGAGGCGGGTCACGACGCGCTCGAGCAGTTGTTCGAGCCTGACGATCGTGTCGAGCTCGTCAGCCGCGGGATTGAGGCCGATGATCACATCGCCGCAGCCGTAGGTCAGTCCCTCCAGAATCGAGAAGAGAATCTCGTCCTCGTCATCGCCTGGACTGTTCGGTTGGATGCGCGATCCGAAATGCCCCGGACCACCAATGACGATGTCGTCCCTCGTCTCGCGATTCGTGGCGCCCGTATCGGTAAGCGGATTCGTGATCCGGCGAGCCACGTTCGCGAGCTCGTCGTTGGTCATCACCTTGACGACCGCGGCACACACCTCGCTGGGTAGCGAATGTCGATAGTTCCGCGCCCAGTCTGCACCGCGCTCGCTGAGCAGCGTGCTCTTCAGTTGGCCGGTCGTGAGGCGGTCGAGATCATCATCGTGCAGACGATCACGTCCACGCTCGATTGCGGCGCTCACGCCGTCGGCAACGAACGATGTCCGCCGAATGGTTCCGACCGACGTCGCCTGCAGCTCGCGCCGCGCGTCCCGCCGTATCCGGTCGTCACGCGTGCCGCCGACGAGAACGTCGCCTTCCTTGAACTCGTTGGCGAGCACGAAGACCTGCCGAAGATCCATGCTGGTGCAATACACCCTTACGGTGTCAGGTGCAATGCTTCCTGACGCTGTCGGTGCAATGCCCTCTAACGCTGCTGGTGCAATGCCCCCTAACGCTGCTGGTGCAATGCCCTCTAACGTGCTGGTGCAATACACCCTTACGATGTCAGTGCAATGCTTCCTGACGCTGTCGGTGCAATGTTTCTCACGTTGTCGGTGCAGTGCTCCCTAACGCTGTCGGTGCGGATACGGAAGTCGACGGGAACGCAACGAACAGCGGAGCAGCTGTTGCAGCGACCATTGCACATACTATCGAAGGGAGTATTTGCACCGAGTGCCGAAGACCGCATTGCACCGACGAGCGAAGAGTGCATTGCACCGACCCGCGAAGCGGGCATTGCACCGACGAGCGAAGCCGGCATTGGACCGACGGCGAAGCGGTGCATTGCACCGACGATCGAAGGAGTTATTGCACCGACAACCGACGGAAGTATTGCACCGACTGGAGGTATTGCACCGACTCGCGAAGCCGGTATTGCCCCCACCCGCGTCAGGGATTGATCAGCGCGTTCCAGTTGACTACGACGTTGATCGGTTCGCGTTCGCCGGCTGAATCGAAGAGAAAGCGCTGACCGTCGGCATCGACCGCATATTGATTGCGGTAGGTCAGGATATCCGCGGTAATCGGCGCACGGAACAGCGGCTTGGGCCGGCCGACCTGCAGCGAGGTGGCCGGTGCGATTTCGACCGCCATCAACATCCCGTCCGGCGCGATGTAGTACAACTCGCGACCGTCTTTGCGCCACTGCGGTTCGCCGCCGCCACCAACCGAGATGACGCGTTTGCCGCCCGGCGTGGGGAAGGTTTGCAGATACACCTCCCAGTTGCCCGACTCGTCGGAGGCGTACGCGATCCAGTGGCCATCCGGCGACACCTGGCCGTGCATCTCGTTGAACGGGGTCTGCAGATATGGAATCGGCGTCCGCGCCCCGGGGACCATTCGCCACAGGTCGAGACGCGACTGCGGGCTCGACGTCGTAAAGACCAACTGCCCGTCGGAGGTCCAGTTCCCCCCGATCTTCATTTGCGGTCCGCCGACCAGGATCGTGTTCGCCGTGGCCGGTCCGGTGATGGAGCGCGCCATCAGATCGGCTTCGCCGGCGCCGTGTGGCACCGTGAAGGACAGTTCCGACCCGCGCGGCCCCCACGTCGGCAGAATGCCATCGCTGAAGCGCACCGGCGCGCCGCGCGCGACGTCAATCAGCCAGATGCCGGAGCGAGGTCCGTTCAGGCTTGCGTCGGCAGCGACATACCGCTGATCCGGCGACATCGTGGGATTGTGGAGCGGCACCGGTGCGTCGATCGCGTTCAACGGCAGCCCGTCGCGTGCCACCCAGACCAGTCGCGCTGAAGGAGCATCGCCGCCAAATGTGAGCAGTCCGGTGGTCGATGCCGAGATCACGCCGACGCGCGTGTCGGGGTTCTGCGCGGCGCTCGGGGCCACCGACATCGGCGCGCCGGTCAGACGCAGGCGCGAGGTGTCCAGCCGCTGCGCCATGAGCACACCGTCCCGCACGAACAAGACGTATCCGGGTGGCGCGTAAATCGCAGACGAAGCAGACGCGTCCAGCAGCCGGACGCGGTCCTTCGAGTCGAGCGAGCCAATGTACGTGGCATTGCGGTCCGGTGTGCTGGTCGCGGCGTAATAGAGAAAGTGGTCGCCGTCAGGTAAGAAGCTCGGCGCCTGATGAGCCACTTCCTGCTCGCCCTCGTCGAGCACAGTCAATGGCTTCGGATCGCCCCCCGTCGCCGGAATGACGAAGAGCTGCGACTGGCGATCCGAAAAGACGATCACTCCGCGCCTGGACCATGTTCCGCCGGAAGGACGATAGCCAACCGTTGCCAGCGTCTGCAGCGCCGTGCCGTCAACACGAATGCGTTTCAGCTTGCCGCCGGCGAAGAAGCCGATGGCATCACTGTCCGGCGCCCAGAACGGACGGAACGCACCCTCGCTGCCTGGCAAGACATGAAGATCGGGCGATTCGAGCGAACGCACCCACAGCTGTGGTCGTCCTGATCCCTGCTCGCGCGCGACAAATGTCAAATACCGGCCGTCGGGCGACAGCGCCGCACCCGACGCCAGCGCGTAGTCCTTTGGCGGATCCAGGATGAAGCGGATCGATCCGGTGGGAACGACGCCGCGCGGGACTGTCGTTCCAGTCCGTACGGTCAGAACGACCGTGGCGGCGATGGCGAGAACAAGAGCCGCGACGGCCGCCCAGCGTTGCTTGAACGGCGGGCGCACCACCGGAGAAGGCCGCGAGACCAGCGACGGCAACTGCTCACGCGAAGCCAGCGTCTCAGTGTCGGCTGCGGCGATTGCCGAAGGTATCTCGACAGAATCCTCGACATCGACAACCGGCTCGACGGTGGCAACGAATCGATAGCCGCGCCGGGGTACCGTGGCGATGAACTGAGGTTGACCGGATCGATCGCCCAGCGTCCGTCGGAGCACGGACACGCTCTGCGTCAGGCTGTCCTCGGACACGAAGGCATCGGGCCACACCAGCTGCAGCAGCTCGTCTTTCGCGACGACGCGGTCGCGGTTGCGGACGAGAACGAGCAGCGTGTCGAACGCCTTCGACGTCAGCGCCAGCGGCTCCCCATCACGCAGGAGCGCGCGCCTGGGGACGTCCAAAAGATACGGTCCGAACGAGTAACGTTCGTCGGCGATCATCCCGCCTCCGGGGGCGGCTTCATCATATATCCAGCCGGCGATCTATGAAACCGATGACAAAGTCAGGACTTTCAGCAAATTCAGGTCAATTTTCAGGATCCCGCTCAGGACTTCGTCCCGCCCTTTGGATATGGTCCTGCGTCAAGAGATCAAGAGATCCCTACACCCTGAACCTGGGGAGAGGCTGAAGAGAGGGGAAAGAGATGCAGCGAATTTCCTACGCACGTCCGCTTCGCACGCTCCGTGAGACTCGCGACGGATTGAAGCAGCAGCAGGGGCGCATCAAGCACGAGATAGCGCGCCTGGACCGGATCATCCGCCAGCTCGAGGCCATGAGCGGCGACGGCGCCGACGCGGCGCCAACGGACGTGATCGAGACAATGGCACCGCCCGAGCTGAAAGGGCTGAGCCATGCGCAGGCGGCGGGCGCCGTGTTGGCCAAGGCGGCGGCGCCGCTCAGCATCCGGCAGCTGCTCGAGACGTTCGAGCGCGCCGGCCGGCCGCTCAGCGCCAAGAATGGATACAGCATTCTGTTCAAGACCTTGCGCAAGCACCGCCAGTTCGAGTCGATCGGCGGCAAGTGGCGCCTGGCCGATCACGGCTCCAACGGCCACGCGACCGCCTGACAGCACCAACGCCACCTTCATCGGGCGGGTCTCCTTTCGGAGGCCCGCTCTCCGACGATCATCCAATCGCGCATAGGTATGCGCCTGCATGCAGGGCACTGACAATCAGGCCAGTGCCCCCAGGCCAGGATTGGCCAATTAGGGCCAATTAACTTGACTGCTGCGGGAAATGCACCCTAATCTCGCCTATCCTGCATACAATGTATGCTGCTACAGCGCGCCGCGATGCGCGGGTGGACTCCCGCGTGTGGATGGTCCATATGCTTTCGGCTCGTCTTCGAGCTTCGCTGCGGCGCACAGTGGATCAGAAAGGGGAGCAATGAAGCGGTTGTTATTTGTGGCAGCGATGGTCTTGCTGCCGGCACTCGCCCACGCCCAGGGAACTCTCACGGGCACCGTTCGCGATGACTCCGGCGCCGTGCTGCCTGGCGTCACCGTCGAAGCCTCGAGCCCGGCACTCATTGAAAAGACCCGCACGGCAGTGACCGATGAGACGGGCCAGTACCGCATCATCGACCTGGTGCCTGGGACGTACTCCTTGACGTTCACCCTGCCCGGGTTCTCCACGGTCAAGCGTGACGGCCTCCAGCTCTCTGGCAGCCAGACGCTGACGATTCCGATCACGATGAAGGTCGGCGGACTCGAAGAGACGATCACCGTCAGCGGCGAGACACCGGTCGTGGACGTGCAGAGCAGCAAGCGCGAAATCGTGCTCAACTCCGAGGTCATTCAGACCATCCCGGCCACGCGTGCCGCCGGCGCGCTCCTCAACGCGACCCCCGGCATCTTCGTCGGCGATGCGGGTCTGTCGCTGTCGCCGACGATGACGAACTTCTACGCGCGGTCGAGCACCATCAACTCGAATACGGTTGCCGGTGAGGGTCGCTATGCGATCAATGGGTTTCCATTGACCGCGGCGCGCAGCGGCGGCTTCGCGTCGGTTGTCTACGACACCGTCAACGCCGAGGAAATCGCGACCACGGTTGGCGGTGGCCTTGGTGAGAGTGACATCGGCGGCCCGGTGATGAACATCATCCCGAAGTCGGGCGGCAACCTGTTCTCGGGCAGCGGGTTTCTCAGCACCGCCGGCAAGTGGTCGAGTGCCGAGAACCTGACGGACGAAATCAGAGCGCTCAATCCCAACCTGAGAGAAGCGCCCGGCATCATCCACGCATACGATTGGAATGCCTCACTGGGCGGACCGATCAAGAAGGATCGGCTCTGGTTCTATGGCAGCTATCGCGACCTCAGCACCCAGACCGGGCTGGAGGGCATCCAGGCCAACGCCAACGCCGGCGACCCGTCGCGGTGGGATTGGGTCGGCTCGCCCATCGAGGCGCGTCTGGTGCAGGACCGCACCATGTTCATCGGTCGCCTCACCGGCCAATTTGGCAAGAGTCGCACCCGCTTCTACTCGGAGTATCAGAAACGCTGCGAGGGCACGCCGCTGAAAGTCGATACCAACGGCTGCCATAACCGCGGCGCCGACTGGATCGGTCTCGGCAACAACTCGGGGCCGACGCAGATGTCGCCCGAAGCCACGTCGACGGCGGCGCGCGGTTACTTCGACGTGCCGTTCTATATCAACCAGGGCACGTGGACGATGACGGCCAGCAGCAAGCTGCTGCTCGAGGCGGGCGTGCAAGTCTTCCGGTATCAGCCGATCTTCGGACATCCGCCACCAGACGGCATCACCAACCTGATTCCAGTGACCGAGCAGTCGAACGCGATCAATCCTGCGACGGGGCTGCGCTATGCGCCGGTGGCGAATTTCCGCTACCGCGGCGTGGAGAGCTGGGGCCCGGCCAAAGGCAAGACCGACGACGCGACCGCGTCGGCGTCGTACGTTACCGGCGCGCACAGCGCGAAGATCGGCTATCAGTTCCGTCGATTGGACCTGCAGGACGACGACCTGGCGGGCCAGACGCAGCTTGGCTATCGCTTCAACCAGGGCGTGCCGAACGCCGTCAGCTACTACCTGCCGGAGATGGGCCGTCGCACCCTGACGTTCACCAATGGGCTGTTCATCCAGGACACCTGGACGCACAGCCGGTTGACGGTGCAGGGCGCGCTGCGCTACGACCGCGCCTCGAGCTACGCGCCGGTCGAAGGGAACGGCACGTTCGGGAAGACGTCATTCCTGAACGCGCAGCCGATTACCATCCAGAAGACGACGGGCGTGGACGCGTACAACGACATCACGCCGCGCGTCGGCGCTGCGTATGACGTGTTCGGCAATGGCAAGACGGCGCTGAAAGCGCAGTGGGGGCGGTACCTCGCGTATGCGGCCAATGACTCACCGTATACGTCGACCAACCCGGGCGCGACGATTGTGCGCAGCGTGACGAACCGCGGCTGGAACGCTTCGGTTGCCGCCGGTGGTAACGGTGATTTCGTCGTCGATTGCGATCTGCTGAACCCGAACCAGAACGGCGAGTGTGCGGCCGCGACCGGCACGGCACCAAACTTCGGCAAGCCTGGCGCCGCAACGATCGTCGACCCGGGCGTGCTGAGCGGCTGGGGCGTGCGGCCGAGCGATTACCAGACGACCGTCTCCATCCAGCAGGAGATCGTGCCGCGTGTGTCTGCGGATTTCAGCTTCACACACCGGACGTTCCAGAGCTTCTTTGTGACCGACGACCTCACGCGTCGCGGCAATATCAACTCGTATTACGAGACGTATACGTTGACGGCGCCGCAGGATCCCCGTCTGCCCGGTGGCGGTGGGTACCCCGTCACCGTTTTTGTACCAACGGCAGCGGCCAACGCAGTGGCGCCTCAGCGCACCCTGATTCGCGAGAGGGATCTCGGCGCGGAGCGCGACAGCCGCTGGGACGGCTTTGACGTCACGCTGAACGCGCGCATCCGCGGCGGCCTGAGAACGCAGGTCGGGACGACCACCGGCCGCGCCAAAGTGAATACCTGCGATGTGGACGTGCGCTATAACCAGGTGAACTCGAACACTGGTGTGATCACGGGGCCCAACCCGCGCGGCTGCCACAACTTCGAACCGTGGCAGACGACGCTGCGCGGACTGGTGACCTACACGGTACCAAGGATCGACGTCCTCGTCAGCGCCGTGCTCCGGTCGCAGCCGCCGCAGCTGCTCGCCGGGACCGCCGAAACGACAGCAAACTGGATCGTGCCGAACTCGGTAATCGCGGCGGCGCTCGGCCATCTGCCGCCAGGTGCAACGCCAACCGGGACGACGACGCTTCAACTCGGCGACAACGAGCACCGAATCTACGCCGATACCCGCCGGTCGCAGATCGACATGCGATTCGCGAAGATCGTGCGGTTTGGACGATACCGGTCCGACATCGGCATTGATCTCAACAACCTGACGAACACGAACTACGCGACCGCGTACAACACGACCTACACGTACAACGTCGACAACACGCCGCGTCCCGCTGGTTGGGGCACCCCGACGGGTATCTACAATCCGCGGTTCGTGCGTCTGAACTTCACGGTGAACTTCTAAATCGATGGGCCGCACTAGCGGCCCATCGAAACTCCCAACTTCGAATTCCCAACTTCCAAGCACTCGTGATGTTTGGGAGTTGGGAGTTGGTTTGGGCGAAAGTGGATTGGGAGTTGACTAGCCCGGCGCCGCGCCCTGCGTGTTCACATACACCGCGTAGAGTGATTGGCCGGCGGCCATGAACAGGCGGTTGCGTTTGGGGCCGCCGAACGCCAGATTCGCACACACTTCCGGCAGCCGGATGCGCCCCAGCAGCTTTCCTTCCGGCGAGTGCACGGTGACGCCGCTGTAGCCCACGTTGTTCCCCGCATTGCTCCCGCACCACAGGTTGCCGTAGACATCGGTCCGGATTCCGTCGGGCCCGCAGCGGACGCCATCGATCATGAAATTGCTGAACGGCTCCACCTTCGGCACGTCGTTGCGGGAAGTGATATCACCGACGACCACGCCGCCGCGGGCGACGACGTAGAGTCGCTTGTACTCCGGCGAGAAGGCGATGCCATTCGGTGACGAGCCGAGCGCGTCCTGATCGATCACGAGCGTCACGCGGCCTGATGGATCGACACGATAGACGTTGGTCGGCAGATCGCGCTTCAGTCCTCCGGCGCCTGCGGGTTGCCCGGCGCGATCGTTCAAACGCCCTTGTTGATTGCTCGGTCCGCCGGCGGCGTCGACCATGCCCTCGTAGAGCGACCCGCCGAAAGGCGGGTCGGTGAACCAGATGCTGCCGTCCTGATGCACGGCGATGTCGTTCGGTGAGTTGAGGCGCTTGCCGTTGTACGCGTCGGCGATCACCGTGACCGACCCGTCGTGTTCGTAGCGGACGACACGTCGAGTCGCGTGCTCGCACGACAGTTGCCGCCCCTGGAAATCGAACGTGTTGCCGTTGCTGTTGTTCGACGGCGAGCGAAAGACCGACACCCGCCCGTCGTCATCAAGGTATCGCAGCTGGCGGTTGTTCGGGATGTCGCTCCACACGAGATAACGACCCTGACCGCACCACGCCGGTCCTTCCATCCACAGCGCACCGGACCATAGACGCTGAATCGGCGTGTTGCCGAGCCGAAGCGCGCTGAACGCCGGGTCGATGGTGATGACGTCGGGATCCGGATAGGTAACCGGCTGTGCGCCAGGGGTGAAGTCGCGCGGCGGCGTCGAGATCACCGACGGCGGAGTGGCGCGCGCCGGCGGCGGTGCCTGCGCGCCTTGCGCCTGGGCTTCGAGCAGTCGCGACGGAACTGCGGCGAGGCTCGCGGCGGCGGCAACCTTGAGGCCGAAATTGCGTCGTGTGAGCGTCATGGCGGCCGGTATGTTACCCGCCGGCCTGGAATTTTCAATCTTCGATTTTCGATTTGAGTATTGATATGGACATGGGCAGATTTGCAAATTTGTTGAATCGATTTGCACATCTACAAATGTTCGAATCAATCCTCAAATCGACAATCGAAGATCGAAAATCCTCTATGCTTGCACACAGAGGCCTCTATGCTCGATGGAGTGGAACGTCTCGTCGACCTGGTGGGCGTGCGCAGGTCTGGTTCGACCGATGCTGCCGACGTTGACGTGGTCGAAGCGGTCCGCAGCGGCGACGCGGGATGGCTCGCAGCCATCGACGGTCACTTCGCGGCGACCGCGCGGGACGGCAGAACGGTTCGTCTGGCTCGGACTCTTGGATTCCCGCTGCGCTACTTCGTGGCGAAGATGTATCACGGCCCTATCCTGATCGCCGCAGACCGCATGGATCGCATCTTCGACTGGTGTCAGGAACAGCGCATCGGCTGGCAGTTCGACCCCGCGTATACACGCATGGTGCCGGCGCACTACCTGGTCGCGATCGATCAAGTCGGTTGTCCCGATCCGGCGCCGCGATATCAGCGGTTCTTCACCCCGTCGATCGCAACAAGCAGCGCTGATATCGAGGAGGCGGGCGCTCGCTACATCGAAGCGACCTATGCGGCGTTGAAGAAGTGGCTGGAAGCCGTACCCCACGGCGAGCCGATCGCGGTCGCGTTTTCCGGCGGAGTGGACAGCACGTCGATCGTGCTGCTCGCGCGTCATGCGCTCGCGGCGCTTGGGCGCCATCCCGACACGGTGCGCGCGTTCACGCTCGATGTGGGAGGTGGTGCGGACGCTGTGCAGGCGCGTGACGCGATGAGCGACCTTGGCCTCGAACACACGTGGGAGCCGGTCACCGCGTCGCCCGCAGATATCGACCTCGAACGCGCCATTTCCGTGATCGAGGACTATCACCCGCTCGAGGTTGAATGCGCGGCCACGGCACTGTGCCTGTTGGAGGGCATCCGCGCCAGGGACGGGTCGCTCACGTATCTGCTCGATGGCGACGGCGGGGACGAGAACCTGAAGTCGTATCCACTCGAAGATTCGGACCTGACGCTGTCGAGCGTGCTGCGCAATCCGCTGCTCTATCAGGAGGGGTGGGGTGTCGACGCGATCAAGCACAGCCTGACGTACTCCGGCGGCCTGTCACGCGGCTACGTCCGCACCTACGCACCCGCCGCCGCATACGGATTCAACGCCTTCTCGCCGTATACGGTCCGCTCGGTGATCGGCGCGGCACTGTCGATTCCGTTCGCACAGGTGCTCGGGGGTCGCCAGGAGCGACTCTCCACGCTGAAGCAGGATGTGGTGCGCGCCGGCGTGAAGGCAGTCACTGGCATCGACATGCCCGTGCATCCGAAGCGGCGCTTCCAGGACGGTGTCGTGGGAGCGCCACGGGCGCGCGTGAGCAAGGCGTGGTGCCGGAGCGTCTTTACCGCGCAGTGGGAGCAACGGCTGCGCAAGGCGACCGACATTCTGGAGCCGAGGCGATCAGGCAACGAGGTGCCGGCGGTAACGTCGTGAACGTCCGCCACGCCTTCACACCCGTCGTCATGCAAAAGCCAGTGAAGATCGATCACGATCAGTGGGTGTTGGCGTATCGAGGAGCAAAGGCCCTCCTCGATCCATTTCGCGCCTACAGGACGGCCTGGGAAGAGGAGCCCGACGCCTCCGGTCGCCTCGTTCCGACCGCCGTCGTCTTCCTCACGAACAAGGAGTGTCCGTTCCGTTGCGTCATGTGCGATCTGTGGGTCAACACGCTCGACACCCGTGTGCCAATCGGCGCCATTGCTCGGCAGATTCGCGACGCGCGGGCCGCGCTGCCGCAGGCGACGCAGATCAAGCTCTATAACGCAGGCAGCTTCTTCGACCCGGATGCGATTCCGGTCGAAGACGATGACGCGATCGCGGTGGCTGTCGACGGGTGTGAGCGCGTGATCGTCGAATCGCATCCCGCGTTTCTGGCCGGCAGGCACGGCCAACGCTGCCTCCGTTTGCGCGATCGGCTATCCGGGCGATTGGAAGTGGCCATCGGGCTGGAGACAGCCGATCCGAATGTGCTGGCGCGGCTGAACAAGCGGATGACGTTCGAGTCGTTCGCGCGTGCGGCGGAATTTCTCACACGGCACGAAATCGACCTCCGGGTCTTCATCCTCCTGAAGCCGCCGTTCGCGGACCACGATTACGTGCAATGGGCCTGCAGATCGGTCGATTTCGCCCGCGAACATGGCGCTTCGGTCTGTTCGGTGATCCCGACCCGCGCCGGCAACGGTGTCATGGAAACGCTCGAGCCGCCATTCGTTCCGCCGACGATCGAGGCGCTGGAGCAGGTCATCGAGTACGCGTTGTGCAGCCCGGATCGCGCGATGCGCGTGTTTGCGGACCTGTGGGACATCTCCCGTTTGTCAGCGTGCCGGTGTTCACCCGCCCGCATCGAGCGGCTGCGCACGATGAACCTGGAGCAACGGCTCGCTGATCACGTGCTGTGCGGTGACTGCTGATTTCGATGTCGCAATCGTCGGCTCCGGGTTTGGCGGATCGCTGCTGTCGATGATCGCGACGCGCCTCGGACGGCGCGTCGTGCTGCTCGAGCGAGGACGACATCCGCGATTCGCGATCGGCGAATCGGCGTCGCCGCTGGCCGGTGTGTTGATTGAAGATCTGGCGGACCGTTACGACTTGCCCCGGATCCGGCCGCTGGCGGCGTACGGTGACTGGCGGCGGCGCTATCCGGACATCGGTTGTGGACTGAAGCGCGGCTTCACCTACTTCAAACATGTCCACGGCCAGCGCTACACCGCGACCGCCGATCGATCCGACCAGTTGCTGGTCGCCGCAAGCCCATCGGACGGCGTCGCCGACACGCATTGGCTCCGCGCCGACGTCGATCACTTTCTGGTGCGTGAGGCCGCGGCGCTCGGTGTCGAGTACCTCGATGAGGTCACCTTGGACGGTCTGCAGTGGCATCCCGATGGAGACGCCGTTCTCACCGGGACTCGTCACTCGCGCCCACTGCGATTCCGCGCGCAGTTGGTCATCGATGCCAGCGGTCCGCGCGGCTTCCTCTCTCGCGCGCTCGGGCTCGGTGCGCCGGGATTTCAGAGCTATCCCGCGACGCAGGCGCTGTATTCACACTTCGCTGGCGTGGCGCGTTGCGAGGACATGTCGGAATACGCGGTTGCCGAGCGCCCTCCATTCGCGATCGATGCCGCAGCCCTCCATCACGTCTTCGACGAGGGTTGGATGTGGGTCCTGCGCTTCGACAACGGCGTCACGAGTGCCGGTGTCGCGGTCAGTGACGCGCTTGCCGCGGAGCTGCGTTTGTCGGACGGCGAACCCGCATGGCGTCGGCTGCTCGCGCGGTACCCGACAGTCGCGGCGCAGTTCGCCGACGGACGCCCGATACGCGAGTTCACGTGGATGCCGCGGGTCGCTTACCGATCAGCGATCGTTTCAGACAAGCAGTGGGCGCTGCTGCCGTCGGCGGCCGCATTCGTCGATCCGCTCTTCTCGACCGGAATTCCGCTGACGCTGCTGGGCGTCGAACGCCTTGCGGCGCTTCTCGAAGGCGCGAGCGACAGGAACCCGCTTCGCCTCGACGGGTACGCCCGGGTCACGCTGGCCGAGGCCGATCACACGGCTCGATTCATCGCCGGATGCTACGCCGCATTCCCCCGCTTCGACGATTTCGTCGCCTATTCGATGTTCTACTTCGCGGCGGCGAGCTTCGGCGAGATGCGGCGACGGTTGAAGCGGCCTGGCTCCTGTTTCCTGTGCGCTGACGACCCGGCGTTCGTATCCGATCTCGCGCGCCTCTCGCCGCAGCACGCCACGACCGGAGACCTTCGCGCCGACGTCGCGCACGCGGTCGCCCGCGTCAACGTCGCCGGCCTGTGCGATGGGGCGAAGCGCAACTGGTATGGAGTGGACCTGGAAGACACGGTTCGCAACGCATACAAACTGGGCGTTGAACCGAAAGATGTCGAACAGACGTTGGCGGAGGCGATCAGAGGATCGACCCCGGACGCCCGACTCCCAACTCCCAAATTGCAGTGGACTTGACGCTTGGGAACGGAAGTCGGGAATTGGAGCTCTTTATTTCGCAGGCGTCAGCACGAAATCGAACGTACCGGCAGCGTACGGCGGCTGAATACCGAGCCTCTTCGCATCCTCGTTCTGCGTCTGCTGCACGTCGAAGTCGACGATGAGCGTGTCCTTCACGGCGAAGACGGTGTCCGAATCCAGGTACTCGCTGGTTGAATCGAAGATGTGCGTGACCAGGGGAACAAAGCCATCCGCGGTGATGCGGAAGTGCACGTGTCCGGGGCGGTAGGGATGACGGTTGGTGGCGCGGATCATGTCGCCCACCGGCCCATCGGTCGGAATCGGGTAGTACTTGGGTTTTGTCGATCGCAACAGATACCGACCGTCGCTGTCCGTACGGTAAATGCCGCGCATCCCGAGCTCTTCGCCGTTGCCCACTTGCGAGTCGTAGAGGCCAACCGAGCTCGCCTGCCAGCAGTCGAGAACGGCGTTGGCGATCGGATTCCCGGCGGGATCGGTGACGCGTCCCGAGACGAGCAACGGCATGCCCGTGGGATCGGCTTCGCCCATGTTGCCGCCCGGCGGCAGCTCGGGAGCGCCCTCGCGATAAAACGGACCGAGCACCGTTGTCTCGGTGGCGCTGCCGGGGATCTGGTGATTGATCAAATCGACGACCATCGACAACCCGAGCGTGTCCGACAGGAGGATGAACTCCTGTCGATTATGCGAGCACTTCTGCCCGACCGCGGTCAGGAACTGAATGCCCTCGAACCATTCCTGCTCGGTGAGCTGCACTTCCTGCGCGAACGCGTGCAGATGCTTGACCAGCGACTGCATGATCTGACGCAGTCGCGGGTTCTGCGTGCCTTCGAAGCGTCGAACCACCTGCTCGGTGATGTCGTTCGCCGTCGTGCGCCGAGTCGTGACCGTCGTCATCGGTCCTCCAACACATCGATCGTAGGGGCCGCCTTCAGGCGGTCCCGAGTTTACTCGAAGATCTGACCGATGACCTCGACATGGCGCCAGTTCACCAGGCTGATACGAACAGGGCGGCCCTTGACCAGCTCGTACCGATAGCCGTCGTCTGGGAGGCTCTCGAGCTCCTCGGTCGTGGTCAGGCGCGTGATCTTTTGCATCATCTGTGGCGATCGCATGGCATCTTAGCATCGTCAGTGCGACAACGATGCCGCCGATGGATCGCAGTGTGACGAATAATTCGAAAGTATTCGTCGCTCGACATTCGACAGTTCTTCAATGAATCCGCAATCTGCAATCAGCGTTCTGCAATATAAGATCGTCCGCTTATGACCGACTACGCGCGGATTGAAGACGTGCTGATGACGAGGCTCGCCCTCGAGCGCCGACCGGTGGCGATGACGTTTCGCGACGCGCCTCCCTCGAATGTACGGAAATTCACGGGATCGCAGCCATCGGGCTGCAGTTTCTGGCGACTTGCCGCCGCGGGCGACGTCTTCTACACCGAGCCTTCCGATCACTACAACTGCCCGGTCGGCAGCTACACCCACAACATCGCGCTGCCACCGGAACGCGAGCAGGAGCTGCCGCAGGTGCTGTCGCTCATGACCGACATCGGATACATCCGCCTGGAGGAAGTCGGCGGGATCCCGCGGTTGCCGCACACCCCAGCGGCAATCATCTACGCTCCGCTGGGCCAGACACCCGTCGATCCCGACGTGGTCGTCGTTGCCGGTCGGCCCGGTGACTTGATGTTGTTGCAGGAAGCGGGGACACGCGCGTCGACGACGCCCGCGCCGTTACTTGGGCGGCCGACATGCATGGCAATTCCCGCCGCACTCTCCGGCACCGTCGTTTCGAGCCTCGGATGTGTCGGGAACCGCATCTATACTGGCGTGTCCGCGGACGAGTTCTATGTGGTTGTCGCCGGGCAGATGCTGTCAGGCATCGTGGAGCAGTTGTCGACGATCGTGTCGGCAAACGCGGCGCTCACCGATTACCATACGGGTCGCCGAGCGGCCCTCGCTTCTGCCTGAAAGCGGGGACAGACGCCCGATAACGAACCACAGAGACGCAGAGGGCACAGAGAATCTTTAAATAGAAGACCAAAAAGTGAACTCTGTGTCTCTGTGCCTCTGTGGTTCGTCAAAGGTGAAGGACATTGCGACGCGCCATCATTAGCCACATCAAGCTCAGGTTGAAATTATTCGGGGCGCGAGGCAGCATTGGCGATTGTCGTCGCGTCAACCGATCAAGGGTGTTCAGCGCATCCCGCCGGTAGCGAAGCACCGCGAAATTCGGTAATGTTCCAAGCCCGGGGCCACGGACCGGCCCGCTGATCGCCTCGGCAATCGGCGGCGCCGCGAGAGGCCGGCACGGGTTTCGTCAGCGCGGGAGGAAAAATGTCAGGTCTGATCAAGGGGCTCCACCACATCACGTTATGTGCGTCCGGCGCCCAAGAAGACGTGGACTTCTGCACAAAGGTGATGGGGCAGCGGCTGATCAAGCAGACGGTCCTGTTCGACGGTCGCTACGCGCACTATCACTTCTATTACGCGAACGCGAACGCGGAGGTCGGCTCCGTGATGACGACCTTCCCTTACAAGCGGGTGCCCGGACGTCCAGGCTCAGGGCAGATCCAGTCGACGGTCTACACGGTTCCCAAGGGGACGCTGACCTTCTGGGTCGATCATTTCAAGCGCCACAACGTCGAGAACAGCGGCATCCAGGAGCGGTTCGGTCGCAAGTTCATTCGCTACCGCCACCCATCCGGGTTGCTGTTCGAAATGCTCGAAGATGCCGGCGATATGCGTTCAGGTTGGACGACGAAAGAGATCTCGCCCGACGTGTCGTCACGCGGCTTTTACGGCATCGTGCTGTCGGTGCGCGAATATGCCGAGCAGGAACGCTTTCTCCAGGAAGCGCTTGGCTTCAAGAAGACGGGCCAGGAAGGTCCGTACCATCAGTACGAGGTGAACGGCGGGGGGCCAACCCGCACCGTCATCCTGCACCACGAACCGGATCGCAATCAGGGCAGCTGGGGCTTCGGTGCGGGGTGCGGTCACCACATGGCGCTCGAAGTGGAGAGCGACGACAAGCTGGCCGAGCAGAAGACGCTCTACGAGGAGCTCGGCTACACCGACTGCTCGGAGATCAAGGATCGCAACTACTTCCACTCGATTTACTGCCGTGCGCCGGGCGGCATCCTCACCGAATGTGCGGCGACCGCCGAAGGTGGGTTCGCGCGCGACGAACCGTGGGAGGAGCTCGGGATGAACCTGCTGCTGCCGCCCTGGTTCGAGCATCAGCGCGACGAGATCATCAAGATGCTGGAGCCGATCACGGTGCCGGAGGAGAACATGCCGGCGGCGGCTCGCGCCGGGGGAAGACGAGGCCAGGCGGCGACGGGACTGTCGGAAGCGGCAGCCGAGGCCGCCCGTCGCGCGGCGGAAGAGGACGCGAAGCACCGCAACGTGTCGCGGCGCACGGACGCCACATTCGTCGGAGGAGATAAGTCGACGCAGTAGGAATCAGGTATCAGGATTCAGGATTCAGGGCTGATTCAGGTAGAAGGGCGCAGGACTCAGACAGCTTCGTCCGTCAGCCCTGAAACCTGTCGTCTGCTTCCTGGCCAGCCCTGAATCCTGATTCGAGATTCCTGATTCCTTCGATAATCGAGAAGCGAAGTAGGAAATCTTGACGTTGCGCGAAACCGGCCCACCGCGTGGACAGACGCGATGGGCCGGTGTGCTCCTGCACGGTCGCGGCAAAACGCCGCACGAGAAGATCGATCTTGCGGCGCGGATGCACGTCCCGCAGTTTCGCTGGGTCGTGCCGGAGGCGCCGGGTGGAAGCTGGTATCCGAACCGGTTCATGGAACCGGTCGAGAGCAATCAGCCGTGGCTCGATCAGGCGCTCGCGGCGTGCGATCGTGCGCTGCGCGAGGCGAGCGAAGACGGGCGCCTCAGGCCTGAGCAACTGGCGATTGTCGGCTTCTCGCAAGGAGCGTGTCTGACCACGGAGTTCGTGCTGCGATATCCGGGCCGCTGCGGCACGGCAGTGATTTTCACGGGCGGCATTGCCGGTCCGTCCACCGCGCACTGGCGCAACGGGCCGCGCCTCGACGGCTTGCGCGTGCTCATCACCGGCAGCGACGTCGACGACTGGGTGCCGGAGGAACGCGTGCGCGAGACGGCCGATATCCTCACCTCACTGGGAGCGGACGTGCGGATGCGTCTCTATCCGGGACGTCCCCACATCGTCAGTGACGAGGAGTTGGTGGAAGCACGGACATTACTGCGGGAGATTCCGAACGACGTGGCCGGTCATCCCGAGGTCCGCCTCGAGGCGGACCCTCTTTCGCGAATCGTAGGAACCCGATCATGAAGACGCGCCATCGCACCGCCTGCGCAGTCGCCGCACTCGCGCTCGCGTTCTCGAGCCGGCCGGCGTTCGCGCAGGCCGACTTCACCGGCGTCTGGCAGCCGCGCTATCACGAAGATCAACCCGAACGGATTCCGGGTCCCGAGCTCGTCGACTACGCCGGCTTGCCGATCAACGATGCCGCGCGACAGTTCGCCGATACGTGGGATCCCTCGCGCATCACGCTGCCCGAGGAGCAGTGCCGCGTGCACGTCTCGCCCTACATCCTGCGTGGACCGCTGAACCTGCGCATCTTCGAGGAGAAAGATCCGAAGACGCAGCAGCTCATTTCGATTAAGCAGTACATCAGCACCTACGAGCAGACGCGGACGATCTACATGGACGGCCGTCCGCATCCCGGCCCGAACGCCGCGCATACGTGGATGGGATTTTCGACCGGCCGTTATGAGGGCGACATGCTCGTCGTCGACACCACGCACATCAAACAGGGATGGGTGCGACGCAACGGTCTCCCCATGAGTGATCAGGCGCACATGACGGAGTACTTCGTGCGCAACGGCGACATCATGACCCACATCACGATGCTCATGGATCCGGTGTACCTCGCGGAGCCGCTCGTCAAGAGTCAGGACTTCGTGCGCAGCACACGCGAGCTGCCGGCGCAGACCTGGTTGTGGGTGTGCGAACCAGTAGTCGAGATCGCCAACCGGCCAGTCGGCGAGGTGCCGGCGTATATGCCGGGCGAACATCCGTTCCACGATGAATTCGCGCGACGCCACGGCATCCCGCTCGTCGGCGCGCTCGGCGGTCCGCAGACGATGTATCCGGAGTTCGAGAAGGTGCTGCAGTCGGCGCCGAAGCCGGCGCCGCTGCCTGCTCCGCAGCGAGGCGCCACGCGTGTCCTCGGTGCCGGGCAGGTCCAACAGGCGCCGGCACAGCCCCCAACACCCGCGCCCGGTCAGTCGCGGCCGCAGCGCTAGCGGACCGTCCAGTAGAGGCTTTCATCATGACGCTCCTCCCGACACGTCTCCTCGCCGTGGCGCTCGCGATCGCGGGTGGCGCAGCGCTGGCGATCGGCGGACATGCGATCGCGCAGCAGAATCAGGATTTCAGCAAGGTCGAGATCGACATCGTGCCGGTGCGCGGCAACGTCCACATGCTGGTCGGCGCCGGTGGGAACACGACGATCCAGTTCGGCGATGAAGGGGTGATGGTCGTCGACACGCAGTTCGCGCCGATGAGCGACAAGATCCTGCGCGCGATCAGGCAGGTTGCCGGTGATCGGCCGATTCGCTACGTCGTCAACACGCACATGCATCCCGATCACATCGGCGGCAACGAGCCGATCGCCAGGGCCGGTCGCACTCGCGCCGGCGGCAACGTCGTCGGCGACCTCGGGGCCGGCGCGACGAGCCAGGCGGCGGTGATCGCGCATGAGAACGTGCTGCTGCGATTGAGCATGCCGGCCAAGGGACAGGAGGAAGTGCCGTTCGGTGCGTGGCCGACCGAGACGTTCGCCAACGAGAAGAAGGAACTGCTGTTCAACGACGAAGCGGTGCAGATCGTTCACGAGCCGAGCGCGCACACCGACGGCGACAGCCTCGTGTTCTTCCGCCGATCGGATGTGCTCGCGACAGGTGATTTGTATACGACCGTGATGTTTCCGTACATCGACGCCGCCAACGGTGGCAGCATCAACGGCTATATCAACGCGCTGAACGCGATTCTCGATCTCACCGTCGCCAGCAACGTGAACGAGGGTGGGACGATGGTCGTGCCAGGCCACGGCCGCTTGTCGGACGAACAGGACGTCATCGAATACCGCGACATGACGACCATCGTTCGCGACCGCATCCGCGAATACGTCAAGCGCGGACTGACGCTCGATCAGGTGAAGGAGAAGAAGCCGACGCTCGATTTCGATCCGCGCTACGGCACACCCAACGGATTCTGGACGCCGGCGATGTTCATCGAGGAGATCTACAAGGAGATGGCGGCGGAAAAGGGCGCAACGCCGGCGAGGCCGCCGGCGGGCCGGAACCAGAATCGCAATCAGACCAATCAAAACCGGAACCAGAAGGGGACCGGACAGTGATGGTGCGGGCAAGTGCTCTCGTCGTCGTCCTCACAGGCGTGATCGTCAGCGCTGCGACCTCGCGCGTCGACGCTCAAGGGCGCGGACGAGGCGCGCCTCCGCCGCCACCGCCGGGTCGGGCGGCAGCCCCGGTGGATCTGACCGGCACGTGGGTATCAGTCGTCACCGAAGACTGGCGGTATCGGATGATGGCGGCGCCAAAAGGCGACACGCTCGGCATCCCGCTCAATCAGGCCGGCATCGCCGCAGCCAACTCGTGGGATCCGTCGCAGGACGGTCGCTGCGAGGCGTACGGCGTGGGCGGCATCATGCGCATGCCGACGCGCCTGAAGATCGGCTGGCAGGACGATCTAACGCTGAAGATCGACAGTGACGCCGGCCAGCAGACCAGACTGCTGCATTTCGCGCCGGCAGGACAGGTGTTGTCCGCGCAGGGGCCGCGCACGCTTCAGGGGTATTCGGTGGCGGAGTGGCAGCGCAGTGGCGCCACGTTCGACGCCTTCCTGGAGCGCGGGGGCGGTGCCGGTGCAGCGCCCCGATGGGGATCGCTGAAGGTCGTGACCACGAACATGCTGCCGGGATGGTTGCGTCGCAACGGTGCCCCGTACAGCCAGAACGCCGTCATCACGGAGTACTACACGCGGATCACCAATCCGGATGCCGGCGACTGGTTCGTTGTCACGACCGTCGTCGAGGATCCGCAGTACCTGCAGCAGCCGTTCATCACGAGCTCCAACTTCAAGAAGGAGGCGAACGACTCGAAGTGGTCGCCCTCGCCGTGTAAGACGTAGACCCGTATCCAACAGGGGAACTGATGCGTCCAGGTGTCACACTCGCGCTCGTCGCCATCCTCGCCGTCGCCGGTTCGGCGGCGGCACACCATTCCTTTGGCGTGTCCTTCGACGCGCAGAAACCGGTGACGTTGACCGGCGTCATCACGAAGATCGAATGGACCAATCCGCACAGCCATCTGTACATCGACGTCAAGAACGAGAACGGGAACGTCGTCAACTGGAAATGGGAAGGGTATCCACCGAACGTGCTCAGTCGAACCGGCCTCAAGCGCGACGTGACGCTGAAGGTCGGTGACACCGTGAGCTGCTTCGGCTATCGCGCACGGGACGGCAGCGCGTTCGCGCATCTGCGAGAGATCACCGCCGCCGACGGCAAGAAGTACTTTTTCGGGCCCCCGCCTGGAACAGGCGAGGGCGGTGCCGTCGCTCAATAGAGGTCGACCATGAGACTGTTGCACCGCGTCGGTACACCGTTCGCGATCGCGTTGCTGTTCGTCTCCTCCGCGTTCGCGCAGAACGCTGCGCCGGCGCAGAGCGTGCCTCCTTCGGGGGCGACGCCGCGCATGGCGAACGGCAAGCCCGATCTGAGCGGCGTTTACCAGTCGAGTACTCGCCGCGGCCGCGAGTGGGACGCCGAATCGCCGGGCGAGGAACCTGGCATCCCCGCGCCACGCAGACCCGGTGACGTCCGTCCCGGACCGCGCGAGCCGATTCCGTTTCAGGACTGGGCGCGCAAGCAGGCGCAGGAGTATCTGAATCGCCGCTCGATCGACGATCCCGCGGCGCGCTGCCTCCCGCAGCCGTCGCCACGAACGACGCCGGTTGGTCTTTTCCCCGTGCAGTTGGTGCAGAACGCGCACGACCTGGTGATTCTCTACGAGTACATGGACCAGGCGCGGGTGATCCCGATCGACGGTCGCGGCCACCCGGAGGACATGGAGCCGTCGTACAAGGGCAATTCAGTCGGCCACTGGGACGGTGACACGCTGGTCGTCGATGTCGTCAACTTCAAGCCCGGTGGCTGGCTGAACTCCGGCGTGTTCACCAGCGAGCAGCTGCATCTCACCGAGCGTTACACCCGCGTCGATCGCGATCAGCTCAACTACGAGGTCACGGTCGAGGACCCGAAGATCTTCACGAAACCGTGGACCATGCGCGCGACGCTCATGCTGCGCGAGGGGACGCACCTGCGCGAGTACGCCTGCGTCGAGAACAACCAGGATCCCGATCGCTACGAGAAGCTGCTGTCCACCAATCCGACGATCTTCCTGAGAAACCCCGAACAGAAATAGACCGATTCCTGACTATGATCGCCTGATGGATCCCACACGCCTGTCGTTCGATCTCGCCCACCTTGCGCACGTCGAGCTCCTGAGCACCAGGTTCGAAGAGAGCCGCAACTTCTTCGTCAACGTCATGGGCATGACGGAAAGCGGCCGGCGCGGCGACTCCGTCTACCTGCGTGGCTGGGATGACTACGAGCACCACACGCTGAAGCTGACCGCGTCGAAGACGCCGGGCATGGGCCACTTCGCCTTTCGCGCGGCCAGTCCGGAAGCGCTGCAACGTCGCGTCAAGCTGATCGAGCAGGCGGGGTTCGGCAAAGGGTGGACCGACGGCGATCTGGGCCACGGTCCCGCCTACGCGTTCACGACGACCGACGGCCACGACATGGAGCTCTACTACGAGACGGAGTGGTATCGCCCGCCCGCGGAGTTGAAGCCGTCGTTGAAGAACCAGGCGATGCGGTTCCCCGCGCGCGGTGCGAACGTGCGCCGCCTGGATCATTTGAATCTGCTTGCCGCCGACGTGTCGGCGCTGCGCCAGTTCTTCGAAGAGATTCTCGGGATGCGGGTGACCGAGAAGATCGTCCTCGACAACGGGGAGGAAGCCGGCGTGTGGGTGACGGCGACCAACAAGAGCTACGACGTGGCGTTCACCGCCGATCACTACGGCGCGCGTGGTCGCTTTCACCACGTGACCTACGCGCTCGATTCGCGCGAAGAGGTGCTGCGTGCCGCCGACATCTTCCTGGAGAACGGCGTCCACATCGAGACCGGTCCGCACAAACACGCAATTCAGCAGACGTTCTTCCTCTATGTCTACGAGCCGAGCGGAATTCGCGTCGAAGTGGCCAATGCCGGCGCGCGATTGATTCTCGCCCCGGACTGGCAAACCGTCGTGTGGACCGAAGCCGAACGGAAGAAAGGGCAGGCGTGGGGCCTGAAGACGATCGAAAGCTTTCACACGCACGGGACTCCGCCGATCGAGGAGTACACCGGGCCGAGAACGAAGTAGGACAACGAGTCACGAGGCGAACGCGAATGCGGACAATATTGGCCCTCTGTGTCTCGGTGCCTCTGTGGTTCGTAGTGGGGGCAGGCAGTCCCGCATACGCGCAGGCCGCCCCGAGCTTCAATGGAACGTGGGTGCTGAACCAGGACAAGTCGACGTTCGAGCCGCTCGACACACGGCCGACACGCCGCGTCGTGACACTCGCCGTCAAGGGAGACGAGCTGTCGCACGCGACCGAGACGCAACGCACCCGATTTCTCGACGTCGAGCCGTTTCAGGAAGTCTCGACCTCACGCGTCAGCTACACCGCCAAATTCGACGGCCGCGAATACCCGGTCCCGAATTCCTCGGCCAAAATAAAGCTGAAACGGATCAACGCCACCACCTTCGAGCGCGTGGCGGCGACCGGCAAAGCGTCTGAGACGGCGACATGGACATTGTCCGGCGACGGCAAGACGCTCACCGTCGTGACGAAAGGCATCGACACCGAAGGGACGCCTTACAGCAGTACTCAGGTGTACGACCGCCAATAGGGACGGAGAACACGAGAAATCTTCGTGTTCTCGTATCGCCGCGCACCGGCGTCGTTCGCGCTGAACTCGAGCGAGCCTCCGACTAGGGCGCGGATGTGACGCTGTTGACGACGACGTTGTCGACGAGCACGCCGCAGGTTTGAACCGGACGCACGTCTGCGCACGTGAAGAGCCCGTCCTGCGTGTACTCGAATCGGAGCTGCATCACGCTTCCGGCGACACCCGGCAGACGCATCCGCACGTGCTGCACGCCGTTGGAATATCCAGCCCAGACGGACATGTCCTCGAAGTAACTGGGACTCGAGCTGCGCGGCAGATGCCGCGGGTAATGGAACAGCGCGCCCGTGGTGAACTCGTCCTCGAAGGCTTCTGCGAGCACGGACCGTAGCGTTCGCCCTGGGGTGAGATCGGTCAATCTCAGGAAGGACCCGTCGTACGCGAGCACATTAAAATTCGGGTCGTCCTCGGTGTCGTAGCACACGTCGAAGTCGACGGTGAGATATTCGGCACTTGCCGGAACGGTGAACACTGGACTGAACAAACGCTCCCAACGCGTGCGCCTGGCGGCGCTTCCGCCCACGTTGTCGTTCGCGTGAAACGCACCGTTCGATCCCGTTCCGCAGAATGTGTTCACCGTCGTCCAGGGTACAGTGACCGGTCCCGCCCCGTGTGCGGCTGTCCAGCCGGCGGGCAACGCGCCCGGCGTGACGCCGTCGAAGTCCTCCGAGAGAAGCAGCGTTGGCACCGGTGTTCCAGTGAACTGCGTGTGCAGCAGCGTGGTCGTGTCATGCCCGCCGGCGCGAATGTCGAGACGCAGCTCGATCGCCGTTCCGGCGATGAATCCCGGCAGGAGCGACAGGACGAAATCGCGGTTGTTCGTTCCCATCGCCCCGGGCGCGAGGCGGCGGTACGCGGATCGATCCTGCGTGATTGCGACTCCTGGCGTGCTCGTCGACAGCAACGCCTGGATGCCCGTCACGATTTCGTCATTGAGCGGGTTCGTCACGTAATTGCGCAGCGTGAACCGGAACCGCGCCGTTTCACCCGGGTCGAGTGCGCCGTTGCCGCCGCTGTCGGTGAAGCTCACGCCCTGTAAATCAAGCGTCGCAGGTCTTTTCTCGTCGTGTCTTTCCTCATCGGCGCCAATTCGGCGAAACGCGACGTCGGGCACGGTGAGCGACGGCGACGGCTGCCCGTCGACGAAGCCATGCGGCGGCCGTTCGGTCTGGGCAAACGCGGCGTAGAAGTCGCGGTTCACTGCCACCGCCTGGTTGTAGTCGCCCAGGTTCGGCTGGCTCGTGTCATTGCCCCATCCCGCCTTGAACGGTCGCGTGGTAAGCGGCAATGGTGCTGCCCAGTTCTTGCCGCCGTCATTGGAATAGGTGTGCGTGACCTCGGTCAGGTGACCGCTGGCGGCGATCCCCTGGTCGTAGTAGAAGACGTGAACGCGTCCCGATGTCCGATCGACCGTGACCCACGGAAACCACTGTGCGCGATCGTTGCCCGGCCGGCTGTTCAGCAGTATCGGCGAAGAGAATGTCAGCCCGCGGTCGGTGCTCCGCTGGAAGGCGACGTCGGCGCCGTCACCATTGTTGTTGTTCGCGTACACCACGTAAATGTCACCGGCGTGCGGCCCGCCCGAATTGTCGACCGCGATTGTCGGATTGTTGTTGACGCGGTCGTTTCCGAGGACGTGGTCCATCGTGAAGAACTCTGGACCGAGATCGACGGGTGCGCTCCACGTCTCACCGTTGTCCTCCGAGCGCGCAAAGCCGACCGTATTGCCGTATCCCAAGAATGTTCCCGGGAATGGGAACCGGCTCCAGACGAGGTAGACGTCGTTCGAATCTCCGGCAAACACGGGATCCGACCCTTGCCCATCCTCCGCGTCCGCGGCGACCTTCTGGCGCGGCGACCACGTCGGCGGTGTGGCCAGGATGTTGTCGGAATACGTCGTCGAGATCTCGGGCGCCGTCGGCGTGAAGTTCGTCCAGCTGAGGATGACGCGGCCTGTCTCCGGGTCTACCGACATGAATTCCTTGTCGGCCGCGTCCACCGGATCGCCGTTGACGTCGACCTGACCATTCGGGTTGCTCGCCGCCGTGACCTCGAACGGTCCGACCCAGGAGTGACCGCAGTCGGTGGAGCGATGAACGCCCATCGTCTGAACGAGATTATCGGTGGCCAGGTACTTTTTGACGACGATCGACGCGTAGATGAAGGTACAGCCGCCGAGGTACTCGATTTCCGGATCGCCAAACACCTCGGGAAACTTCTCGCTGCCAATCGACTCGTCGCCTGGCGACGGAAGCTGGCCGCCGTCCACGAACGTCTGCCCCCCGTCGTCCGAATACATGAAGCCGGAAACGGAGACCGGGTTGAGGGCGATCCCGCGGAAGTCGTTGAACCCGATGACGACGTGCTGGCCGGTGTCGTCGACCGCAATCGAGACTTCCGACTGCGTCCGTTCCGGACCCTCCTCGCCGGGTTCCTCTTCGCCGCAGTCGGGTTTGTTGACGCAGAGATCGTCGAGTCCTTTCAGGGCTTGCAGCGCCCGTGCAGCAACCGATGGCGAGGCCTTTGACGCGGCTCTGACGCGTGCGCGTTCCGCGGCCCGTCCCATGGACGACATCCGCAGGTGTCGCGACGATGTGTTCTTGCTGCCCTTGAGTTCCACGGATTGTCCAAGCAGGCCTGCCCCGAGCGCAGCAACTGCCACGGCGGCGATCAGGAATGTCCACCCGCGTGCGTCGTCCCGGAGCATACGTAACCTCCTGGAAACAGAGAAGGGCTGCAGCTTCCGAAATTGCGGAGCCAGATGACTGATGTCGCCGGCTTGTATACCGTGCAGCACGTCAGTGTCAATCGAGAACACACGACATCGAGAACACACGACGACCCTGGAGAGGACCTCGTGGCTCAAGTCGATAGGTGCCTACCTGGCCCCGTTGCGCTGGATTGATCCGGTTTGGATGTTCGAAGTCAGGAGTCCGAAGCGCGCGGCGATCAGACGCGCTCTACAATCATCGCGATTCCCTGACCCACGCCGATGCACATCGTCGCCAGGCCGTAACGGCGGTTGCGACGATGAAGTGCGTGGACGAGGGTCGTGAGGAGTCGCGATCCTGAGGAGCCGAGCGCGTGTCCCATGGCGATCGCGCCGCCATAGACGTTGACCTTCGCCGGATCCATCCCGAGCTCTTTCATGCAAGCGAGTCCCTGCGCCGCGAACGCCTCATTCAGCTCGATCAGGTCGATGTCGTCGATGCCCAGCCCAGCTCGCTGCAGTGCTTTGCGTGTGGCGGGAATCGGACCAATCCCCATGACCGACGGATCGACGCCGGCGACGGCAGTGGTGATGATGCGCGCGAGCGGCTTCCTCCCGTTCAACGAGTCACCACCGACGATCACGAGCGCCGAGGCGCCATCGTTGATGCCGCTCGAGTTGCCGGCGGTGACGCTGCCGTCCGGATCGGTCGTGAATGCCGCCTTGAGTGCGGACAACTTCTCGATCGTCGCGTCGGGCCGCGGGTGCTCGTCCGTGTCGACGACAATCGGATCGCCCTTCCTGCGAGCGATCGCCACCGGGACGATCTCGTCCTTGAAGACGCCTTCCTTGATCGCGCAGCCGGCGCGGCGCTGGCTTTCGACGGCAAATGCATCCTGCTCTTCGCGCGTGACGCCGTATTGCTTCGCCACCTTTTCCGCGGTCATACCGAGCGAGATCGTCCACTCCTTCTTCATGCGCGGGTTGGTGAAGCGCCAGCCGACGGTCGTATCGGCCATCGGCGGGACGTCGCGATTCCACGGCACGCCCGACTTGAGCATCACGTAGGGCGCTCGCGTCATGCTCTCCACCCCGCCGGCGACGAAGGCATCGCCCTCGCCTGCTTTGATCGCCTGGGCCGCGCTCGCCACCGCCTGCAGGCCGGAGCCGCACAGGCGATTCACCGTCTGGCCCGCCACCTCGATCGGCAGCCCGGCGAGCAATGCCGCCATGCGCGCGACGTTCCGGTTGTCCTCGCCCGCCTGATTCGTGCAGCCGAGAATCACATCATCGATGCGCGCGGGATCGATCGCCGCACGGTCGACGGCGGCTTTGACCGCGATCGCGGCAAGATCATCGGGCCGCACGTCGGCCAACACCCCGCCGGCGCGGCCGACGGGGGTGCGAACCGCGGACACAATCAGCGCTTCTCTCATGGTCAGTCTCTGGTCTCTGCTGTTTAGTCTTCGTGTTGTAACTGCGGCGCGAACCTTTATGGTCCGCTAACGTTACCCGCTCGATCTTCCAAGCGTACCACCACAACCGCGCCGGACGCGGTAGGATGGGCCGCTATGAAACCGCTGCTGGCTTTGCTCGCTCTGTTCACTCCTGTTGCCGTGTTCGCCGCGCCATGTGAATCGCTGACGTCGCTCTCGGCGCCCGAGCGAACCGTGACGCTGGCGCAGACGGTCGCGCCGGGCGAGTTCCGCCCGCCGGCCGGTCGCGCCGGAGCGCCGAACGCGGCGAATCCGTTCGCGACCCTGCCGTCGTTCTGTCGTATCGCCGCGACCTTGAAGCCGTCGGCGCGCTCGGATATCAAGATGGAGGTCTGGCTGCCGACGAGTGGATGGAACGGCAAGCTGGAGGTTGTCGGCAATGGTGCTTTTGCCGGCACGATCAGCTATCCCGCGATGGCAACGGCACTGGCGGCCGGGTATGCGACCGCGAGCACCGATACCGGACACACGGGAGCGTCGAGCAATACGTTCGTCAATCAGGACGTGCTCGTCGATTTCGCCTATCGCGCCATTCACGAAACGACGGCGACTGCGAAGAAGGTCGTCGATGCCTTTTATGGAGGCGCGCCGAAGTTCTCGTACTTCAACGGCTGTTCGACCGGCGGACGTCAGGCACTCACCGCAGCGCAGCGCTATCCCAAGGACTACGACGGCATCGTCGCAGGTGCCCCGGCGAGCTTCGGGTCGAAGCAGACGTTCGGTCAGATTTGGATCTATCAGGCGACCGCCACAGCAGAGGCCGCCCTCACGCGCGAGAAGCAGCAGGCGCTGCACTCGGCGGTCCTGAACGCGTGTGATGCGAACGATGGCGTGAAGGACGGCGTGCTCGAGAACCCGCTCACGTGCAAGTTCGATCCGGCGTCGATCGCATGCAACGAAGGGCACGACGAGGATTCGTGTCTGACGGCGCCGCAGGTCGAAGCGGTCCGGAAGATTTACGCCGGGGCATCCAATCCTCGGACCGGCGAATTCATCTTCCCCGGTTTCGAACGTGGAAGCGAAGCCCTGTGGAGCCCGATGCCCGTCGGCTACGCGGTCGACTACTTCAAGTACATCATCTTCAACGATCCCAACTGGGATCCGAAGACGCTCAACTTCGACAGCGATCTCGCGCGGGCTGCGAAGGTCGAGCAGTACAAGATCTTCGACGCCACCGACCCGAATCTCGCCGCGTTCACCGGCCGCGGCGGCAGGCTGCTGATGTATCAGGGGTGGGCCGAACCGGGAATTCCGCCGCGGAACGTCGTGACCTATTACGGCGAGGTGCAGAAGAAGACGAAGAACGCGGCCGACGCCGTGCGACTGTTCATGGTGCCGGGAATGGGTCACTGCGGCGGTGGTGACGGTACGAGCACGTTCGACATGGTCGCGGCGCTCGATCGGTGGCTGACCACGGGCAAGCCGCCCGCCAGTATTCCTGCCTCACGTGTGCGCAGCGGCGCGGTCGATCGAACGCGCCCGCTTTGCCCATGGCCGCAGGTCGCGACCTACAAGGGCAGCGGCAGCACAGACGACGCGGCGAATTTCGTGTGTCGGTAGAGGAGATTCGTGACCCTGACGAACCACAGAGGCACAGAGGCCATGGTACCCGACTTCAGGCGGATACGTTGGACTTGCGGGGACGCGTAAAGCTCAGTTCACCACCATCGCGAACGTGGTCAGGCGACCAGTTCCCGATTTGCCCTGGAGGGCCGCGTTCGAACGGATGTGGGGCCGCTTTCGCGCGGCGCTACGATGCCGTGCTGCACGGAATTTCGCACGTATCCGCTCGCAAGCATACAAGGCCTTATACTCGCGGTTCCGTGCGCAATACCTACCTTGTTTGCTATGACATTTCAAACGACCTTCGACTGCGCAAAGTCCATAAGACGATGCGCGGGTTCGGCGATCATCTGCAGTACTCCGTGTTCGAGTGCCAGTTGACGCGGACAGACCTGGCGCGCTGCCGTCACATCCTCAGCGAAATCATCAATCATCGAGAAGACCAGGTGTTATTCGTGGATCTTGGTCCTGTCGAAGGGCGCGGCGACCGGGTCATTACGGCGCTTGGACGCGCGTACAGCCCTCTCGATGCGCCGTGCATCGTCATCGAACATGACGATGACGCCGCGTCGTCGACGACCCTGCGTCGCGAGATCGCCCGCGACCGAATCCGCGCCGCTCGTGAAGCTCGCCATTTCGACGATTGGTCCGAATCGTGAGCGCCGATACCGCGCCACGGCCGCTCGAATTTCCCTCCCGTCGGATTCCACTCAAAGCTACGCTCGTTCGCCGGACTTCGGTTCCCGAGTATTTGCCGGCGCGGATGTTGAACGAGTTCGTGTACTGCCCGCGGCTGTTTTTCTACGAATGGGTCGAGGGGGTGTTCGCGCACAGCGCAGACACGGTCGAAGGTGCGCTCCGCCACGAGAAGCTTGGTGAGGTCGGTGACGCGCTGCCGTCGCCCGGTGACGCCGAGGGCGAGCGCATTCATTCGCGCTCCGTCACGCTGACCAGCGATACGCATCGGCTGATCGCGACCATCGATTTGGTCGAAGGCGACGCCGGACGGGTGTCGCCCGTCGACTACAAGCGCGGCCGGCCGCGCGAAACAGAAGACGGATTGAACGCCTGGCCGGCAGACCGTGCGCAGGTGTGCGTGCAGGCGCTCATCCTGCGTGACAACGGGTATGTCTGCGATGAGGCGGTCGTCTACTACAACGAGACCAAACAGCGCGTGCGGGTGGCCATCGATGAAGCGCTCGTCGCGGAGACCATTCAGGCGATCAACAGCGCACGCGAACTGGCGGCCCGGGGAGCGATTCCACCGCCGCTCTCCGACAGCCCGAAATGCCCGCGATGTTCGCTCGTCGGCATCTGCCTGCCGGACGAGACCCGAGCCGCGCTGACCTGGCACGACGCCGATGACGGCCCTGCGCAGTTGGCGCTGTTCGAGTCGACGTCGGCGGAGCCGATCGACGGCGACGTCAGCGAGGACGGGATCCGGCGACTCGTGTCCGCGCGCGATGATCTGCGGCCGCTCTACGTAACCGGGTTCAACTTCACGGTTGGCAAGTCGAACGACGTTCTCCAGGTGCGCGAGAAGCGCGACCTCGTGCAGGAAGTGCGCCTGCGCGAAATCTCTCATGTCAGCGTGTTCGGCAATGTGACGGTGACGGCCGGCGCTGTGCAGGCGTTGTGCGATGCGGAGAAGCCCGTCGCGTACTTCTCGATTGGCGGCTGGTTCTACGGCCTGACGCAGGGACTGGGGTTGAAGAATGTGTTCCTGCGGCAGGAGCAGTTCCGGCGTGCCGACGATGAAACGTTCTGCCTGCGCCTGGCGCGTGAGTTCGTTGCGAGCAAGATTCGAAATCAGCGGACGCTCCTGCAGCGCAATCACATCGAGCCGCCGGCTCGCGCGATCGATGCGCTCCGGCGGCTGCGAAACCAGGTGCGCGAGGCCGGTTCGCTCGAGACGCTGCTCGGTCTCGAGGGCACCGCGGCCCACTACTACTTCGCGAACTTTGCCGGGATGCTCAAGGCGGAGGACGACGACGAGACGCCGGCATTCGATTTCACCCGGCGCAACCGCCGGCCGCCGCGCGATCCGGTCAACGCGCTCCTATCGCTCGGCTACAGCATGCTGGCGCGCGACCTGACGATCACGTGCCATGTCGTCGGCTTCGATCCGTTCATTGGCTTCTATCACCAGCCGCGGTTCGGTCGACCGGCGCTGGCGCTCGATCTGATGGAGGGATTCCGGCCGCTGATCGTCGACTCCGCGGTGATCACGGCGATCAACACGCGGATGGTGACGAAGGACGATTTCATCCGAGTCGGGCCATCCGTGGCGCTCACGCCGAAGGGACGCAAGCGGTTCATCACGGCGTACGAGCAGCGGATGGACGCGCTGGTGACGCATCCGTTGTTTGGCTACCGCGTGAACTACCGCCGGGTGCTGGAGATCCAGACGCGGCTGCTTGCGCGCGTCGTCAGCGGCGAGGTGGTGCGGTTCCCAGGGTTCGAGACGCGGTGAGATCAGGACTGTTCGCTCGAAGCGATCAAGCGTTCCAGGACAGTTCGGCATTCCGCGACGAAACGTTCCACGTCGTCTCGGGCGCACCGGACCTGATCCTCTGTGGGGTCGCTCGTGTCGTCGTAATCCCCGGCGACGCGGGCTTCGAACGTCTGCGGCAGGGCGCGCGCAATTTGCGGGTCGACCATTGCGGTCTTGACGAAGTGTTGCTGAAACAGCGCGATTACGCCGGAGTGCTTCGCGGCCTCCAGGTCGCGCGTGGCCAGAAGCGCCCGTGCGGCGTAGAACGCGGCATAGTAGAGACGGTTCAGCGCTCCACGCCAGCGTTGCTGCTCGATCAAGGTGGCTGCTTCGTCGAGCGTGGATGCGGCCAGCACGATCCGGCGCTCGGCGATCCGCCGTGCGACGTCGTCCACTACAGTCGGATGCCTTCGCGAAGGGCGAGGCCGAGAAACGAGCCGCGCAATTGCACGGGATCTGTAAGTGCGTCCTCGCCCACGACACGCGGCGAAATATATACGTCGTGCGCCAGGTTCACATCGAAAGCGAGATCGACGACGACCCGCTGCAGTTCCTTTACGCTGAAACGTGGCGCGACAACGACGAGAACATCGATATCGGAGTCCTGGTCGGCATCGCCGCGTGCCTTGGACCCGAACAGACGCATTCCGACAAGTTGGTTACCGAGCGTATCTCGCACCCGATGAGCGAACGCACCCACAGCTTGGGCGTCGGCCGGTGTCAGCGGCGGAACCAGTGTCGCGACAGGTGTTCTAGCCATCACCGGCATTCTAACCTTCCGCCCTGACTGTGAAATGCGATGACCGCATATCGCGCCTCTACTGGAGCGCAGCAAGGAACTGTTCGACCGTCAGGCCCGCGCGTGTGATGAGTGCGCGCAACGTGCCGCGCGCGACCTGTGGGTGATCGGGAATCGAAAGCGTTGCGATGCTGCCTGACAACCACAGTGCTCGAACGCGCGGACGACTCAGATGGTTTGAGCAGAGGCAGTGGCGGCATCTACACCGGCACTTCGAGCTCTCGGACTTCGATGGTCAAGGGCAGTCCCTGCTCGCGGCGAACGGCGAGACATTCGCCGATGGCGTCGCGGATATTGCGCTCGGCTTCGTCGGCCGTCGCGCCCTGGCTCACACAGCCTGGAATGGCAGGGCACTCGGCGACAAAAACGCCGTCCTCATCTTGCACCAGTGTGATTGTGAACGTCATGAGTCAGTCAACGCATCAGCCGTATTTCACCGCGCCCGGATGATAGTAGTCCCAGAGTTGAGACTCCGACTGCTGATGTGGCGCTGGACCGACGCACGCCGGATTATGACCCTTACTGATACGTGGAGTGTTAGCGAGGGGAATAGACGGAGTTGACAATTCAAGGTTTCTCCGCCTACCATCTGCCCACGATCGACAGCTTGGTCGGGAGCCAATCCGGTCGTTCCGGTGGATCCAGCCCGCCACGATAGTGTCCCGACATCCGTCGTGGCGGGCAACTGGTAGTCCGCACGGCTAAATTGAAGGCTGATCCGGGGGGCGTTTTACTCGCATCCCTTCACGTTCTCCGTGAGCTCTCGCTCACGGCCTCATTGCGACGTGGCGCGCCGTGACCTGCGCTGTCCACGCAACTGGCCACACTGGAGTCCGGTGCACGTGCGCGATCGTCTCAGCAATTTGATGCCTGACTATCTCATACATCGAAAAGGAGTGAGTATGGGTACGCCGAGTCCGTCGTCATTGACGCTGTCTGCCCTGACAGAGGCAGTGGCCGGAGGGGCCGTGGCCATTCGGGCCATTACGAAGCTGTTGCCGGCTGGAGGGCCAACCGATAAGGTGTTCCCCCCAACCTATGTCAAGGACAACCAGATCGTCACGAAGTACGCGCTGGAAACGCGCAAGGTCGATGGGCGCGATGTCGAGACTGTCCTTCTCGATTCCGTCGCCTCGCAGGCCAATCGGATTGAGGAGGCGCTTCTCGAAGGGTGGCGACGCGGCGAACTGCGGGTCCCTGTAATTGCCGTCGACTTCACTAACGTCGAAGACCTCGCGGATCTCGAACAGATTACGTCGTTGCAGGCACCACATCGCGTCGCCGACGCGATCCTGCGCGACAGCGTCGACGCCAACGGCACCCCCTTCCGCCAGACGGTGGTTGGCAAAGCCTGCACCGATGCGCGCCCGAATCATGCAACGAGCATGTATCGGTACTGTCCAACAGCCCTTCTCTTTGGCGTGTGGGATTCGACGGGTCCGCGAGGCGGCCTTGGCGCCAAGTTCCAGCGCGTGCTCGTATCGGAGATCGTCGGCTACGACGTTGTGGCGGGCGTAAAGACGGCCAGTCGCATCGACCCGCTTGCGATCGAGAAAAAGGCCGGTCCCATTTTCGAGTCCAAAGCGGATTCCACTGACTGGACGAGCCTCGAGCACGAGAGTGCTACGGAAAAGGGCAAACCAAAGTTGTTCAGCCGCAAGGGAGCTGGCGACAAAGGAACGCCGGCAGCAATCAATCACGGCAATATCCCGCCGAGCATAGATGACGAGGCCGGTGGTGTGACCATGTCGCACGCGATCCATACGGTCGTGCTCTCGTTGGCCGGTCTGCGACGGCTTCGCTTCCAGGAGCGCAGCGACGGGACTCGCATAGAAGCGGATAAGCGGGATCGCGCCGAGGCCGCGGCGCGCACGGCGCTGGCTGCCCTGGGCCTCGCCGGGATTGTGTATCAGCGTAGGAACGGATACGACCTGCGCTCGCGCTCACTGCTCGTGCCTGTTGAACCGCTCGTGTTCCAGATGCTCCCGCAGGATGGCGGTGAGCCGGCGGATGTCGCCGTCGATGATCCCGCGGTGCTGTTACGTGAGGCGCTGCAGGCTGCCGCTGCGGAAGGTCTCGGTTGGGAGATCGAGCCGGTGACGCTCACGCCCACACCCAAGCTGGCACACCTGATTCGAGAATCAAGGAAGCTCAAGGCCGCCGGCGAGGTGGAAGAGGCCGAGGTCGCCTGATGTTGGCCATCGAGGTCGCGTTCCTGACCGGGCGCTACGTCGCCACGGCGTATAACAACCGCCGCGAGAGCGAGTGGCCACCGCATCCGGCGCGTTTGTTCTCAGCGCTGGCGGCCACGCATTTTTCCGATGACGACGATGCACGGCGCGGGGATGAACGTGCGCTCCTCGAATGGCTCGAGCAGCAAGGTCCCCCGGCGATCGTGGCGTCGAAGGCTGTGCCTCGCGACGTGGTCACCGTATTCGTTCCCGTCAACGACGTGGCGTTGACCAACGTCGACGACGAGGCCGAGCGGTTGGACGAGGCGCGCGCGGCGCTCGCCGCCGTGCGGTCGTCCGGTGCACGAGTGACGAAGCAGTCGTCCGCCGTTAGCAAAGCACAGTCCGCGCTGGACAAAGCGATTCGCAGTGCAACGTCGGTTCCGTCAAAGCCGGTGAATCCGCGATACGGACAGCGCGTCCTCCCCGAGTACCGCGGGCGGCAACCGCGAACATTTCCTTCGGTAACGCCTGCCGATCCCAAAGTCACCTACGTGTGGACGGACGCTGCGCCGACGGACGTGCAGCGGATGGCGCTCGGGCGTCTGCTCAGACGTGTCGTCCGCGTCGGCCATTCGTCCAGTCTCGCTGCGCTCCGAGTGGTCGACGATCCCGCGCCGCCCACATGGCGACCAGCCGTCAACGGTGAAGCGACGCTGCGTGTCGTGCAACCCGGTCAGCTCGCGGCGCTCGAGCGCGGGTTCGAGCACCACTGGGAAGTGGAACCGCGGGTCATGCCGTTGGTGCCACAGCCGTATACGTGCCAACCAGACGGGGCCACCGTAGCCGCGCGTTCATCCGTCTTTTCCGACCAGTGGCTCGTCTTCCGCCGTACGGAGGGTCCGGTGCTGCCGATGACGGCAGCCGCCGGTGTCGCGCGCGCGCTGCGTCGAACACTGATGTCTTTTGCCGACGAGCCGATTCCGGAAGTGCTCACCGGCCACACGCCGGATCGACAACCGACGCCGCATCCACACCTTGCCATCGTGCCGCTTCCGTTCATTGGACATCCGCACGCGACCGGCGGAATTCTGGGGATCGCGCTCGTCCTGCCGCGCATCGTCGATGTGAGCGCCCGTCGCGCTCTGTTCACTTCTATCGATCGATGGGAGCAGATGTATCGACAGGACGACGAGGACACACCGCTCGTGCAGTTGAACCTCGGCGCCGCTGGCGAGCTGCGGCTCGAACGCGTCGAATGGGGTTCGGTGCCGACCACCCTCAGACCGGAGACGTGGTGCGGGCCTGCGCGCGTGTGGCTGTCGGCGACGCCGCTGGCCCTTGACCGCAATCCTGGAGATTTGCGCTCAGGTGATCCTGTGAAGCGGGCGCAGGCCTTCGAGCAGGCGGCCGACTCCGTCTCGCAAGCGTGTCAGCGCATCGACCTGCCACGGCCACGGTTGGTTGAGATTCTGCCGTTTGCGCCGTTTGCCGGCGCCGCCAAGGCGCGGCATTATCCTTCCTACCCGGCAGAGACCGAACGGATCCGTCGCGTGTTGACGCACGCGCGGCTCGAGTTCGACGAGCCTATCAGTGGACCGGTCATGGTGGGCGCAGGCCGCTTCGTCGGCCTCGGACTCTTCAGACCGGCGGGCCGCGGGTGAGTGATCTCCCTCCGTTGACCGAGGACGACTTCCCGCCGTTTTTCCGGGCGGTGCACGGGTATGATCCATTCCCGTGGCAACGTCGGCTGGTAAAGGATGTGCTGCGCGACGGCTGGCCAGGCGTGCTCGATCTGCCGACTGGATCGGGAAAAACTGCCGCCCTCGACGTCGCCCTGTTTACCCTCGCGTCGAATATCGGCGCGACGCCACGAACCGCGCCGCTTCGCATCGTCTACGTCGTCGACCGACGGACGATCGTCGACCAGGCGTTCGAACGCGCCGAGACGATTCGCGGAGCCCTTCGCGAGTCGACGGACGAGATCGTTGGACGGGTTCGCCAGCGGCTCGCCGCACGCACGTACGACGAAGTGCCCCTCCGGACCGCCCTATTGAGGGGCGGCATCGCTCGGGACGACGCGTGGGCACGCACCCCCGATCAGCCGTTGATCGCTGTGTCGACTGTCGATCAGGTCGGCTCGCGGCTTCTCTTTCGCGGGTATGGTCTCACGGATTCGATGAGGCCGGTACATGCCGGGTTGCTTGGGTGCGACGTCCTTTACCTGCTCGACGAGGTTCACCTTTCGCAGCCGTTCAAGGAAACGCTGACAGCCATTCGCGACCGATATCGACACTGGGCCGAACGTCCTCTTCAAGCACCGTTCGTTGTCGTCGAGATGTCCGCGACACCCGGAGAAGTCACACCGCGTGCGTTCTCTCTCAACGAGGAGGATCGCCGGCATCCGGTGCTCGCGACACGGCTGAAGGCGCCAAAGCCGGCGGTGCTCGCGAGCGTTAACGCGAAACGGTTTTTGCACGACGTCGAGCAGCATGCCTTGACGATGTTCGATCGGCCTGGTGCCACGGTGGCGGTGGTGGTCAACCGCGTTGGCACGGCACGCGAGCTGTACGACAGTCTGCGCGAACGCGCGGCTGATGGCACTGCGGTCCATCTCCTCACCGGACGCATGCGGCCATTCGATCGCGACACGATTGAGCGCGACTTGCGGAAGCGCATTGGTGGCGGACGCGAACGCCGTCCCGATGATCCTCCTGTCCTCGTGGTCGCCACGCAGGCGATCGAAGCGGGGGCAGACTTCGACTTTGACGCTCTCGTCACCGAATGCGCAAGCCTCGACGCGCTCAGGCAGCGGTTCGGCCGACTCGATCGGCTGGGTCACCTCACGGGCTCGGCTCGTGGCGTCGTCGTGGCGCGCACGGACGCGTTCAAAGACGATCCGGTATACGGAGACGCGATCGGAAAGACGTGGGCGTGGCTTACCGGCCAGGCGAAGAACCAGATAATAGACTTCGGAATAGAGAAGCTCTCGATCCCGCCTGATGCGCCGGAGCAGGGTTTGTTCTCACCGAAGGCTCACGCGCCGATCCTGTTGCCGAGCCATTTGGATGCCTGGGTGCAGACAGCGCCCCTGCCCGAGCCAGACCCCGACGTGGCGTTATGGCTTCACGGCCCTGAACGAGGTCTCGCGGATGTGCAGATCGTCTGGCGAGCAGACTTGACCCTGGAACTGCTCGAGCGCGCCGCCGCCGACACCCGCGCGGATGCTGAGCGGGCGAAGGACGTCGCGATCGGCAGGGTCGACGCCATGCCCCCACTCGCCGCCGAGGCGATGGCGGTCCCGTTTCTGGCGGCCCGCCGATGGCTGGCGGAGCGTCCGGACGAGCGGCGCGAGCCGGAGTTCTCCGACGTCGAAGGCGGTCGCATCACCGACGATGACCAGCCAACCTCGTGGCGGCCCGTTCTCGTCTGGCGAGGAGAGCAATCCAAGGTGATCGCGGGCGATCAGGTGCGTCCCGGTCACACGATCGTCGTGCCGGCCTCATACGGAGGCATTGGTAAGCACGACAACTGGGCGCCGGCCTCTGAAACCCCGGTGAGCGACCTTGCCGAGATCGCCAGAATGCGCCAGCGTCGGCGTCCCATGCTGCGCTTGCATCCAGCAGTTGTGTCGTCACTGTTTGGAACCGCTGTCAGTGCGCCCGTGCCTTTGGAGGATGCGGACGGGCAGCACGACCGGGAAGCTGTCATCGAATGGTTGGAGGGTGTCGACTTGTCGGATAGGAATGTGGACATCGTCGCACTCGTCGAGCATCTTCGTCGCTACAAGAAGGCGCTTCGCGTCGAGCGTCTCCCGCTTGGTCCGGATAATGAGTCGGGTGAGTATTTTCACCTCACCGGCCGGCGGTTGGTGGCAGTCGTCGACGACGGCGCGGATGAACCTACGACCGACGATCCACGATCGTCGTTCACTGGAGTGGCAGTTACGCTGTCGGACCATCTCTTCGGCGTCGGTGAAACAGCCGCCTTCTTTGCGGCTTGCCTTGATCTGCCGAAGGAGTTGATTGCGGACCTGCAGTTGGCTGGCGAATGGCACGACAGCGGAAAGGCCGATTTTCGATTTCAGCGGTGGCTGCACGGCGGCAGCGAGTTCAAGGCGCTCGTGCAGCCCGAGCCGCTGGCCAAAGCGGCGACCAAGGTAGTCGATCGCGCAGCAATGACTCGTGCGCGAGAGCGGGCCGGTTATCCCTCCGGCGGGCGCCACGAGCTGGTGTCCGTTGCGCTGATGAGGGCCGCGCACGGATGTTTGTCGGCGGGCGTCCACGACTGGGCCCTGGTGCAGCATCTGGTGGCCAGTCACCACGGGTATTGCCGGCCCTTTGCGCCGTACGTCACCGACGATGCACCAGCGGACGTGGTGTTCGCCCGTGATGGCATCACGTGTCGAGCCTCGAGCGCACATCGCCTCGAGCGTCTCGATTCGGGCATCGCCGACACGTTCTGGAGCGTGGTCCGCCAGTACGGCTGGTGGGGACTGGCGCTGCTCGAGGCCTGCCTCCGCCTCGCCGACCATCGACAGAGCGAGCGTGAACAAGTCGCGCGGGAGCGCCGCGGTGAATAGTATGCGTTTTCCCGGTCTCGACGGCAGCAACCCGCTCGCATTCCTCGCCGCACTAGGCGTCCTGCAGGCCATCAGCGAGAGCAGTCCGGACGCTGCGCTGGCGTGGGAATTCTGCGGAACGTGGCAGCCGGATTTGGTGAGTCCGTACACTCAGGTCGAAGCGGTCATCGAGGCTCTCGACACCGATCGGCAGTCATGCATCACAGATGCTGCGTTGATGCTCGAATACGACGCCAAGCGCGATTTGAAGCCGGCGCCGTGCCGCTTTCGCGAGTACCTCGGGCAGCTGGTGCAACTGTCATCGCCGCGCCAGCGCCGCAGTGTCGACTGGGCGAGTGCCTTCGCGACCGATGTCGCGGTCGATAACAACGGCAACATCAAGCCGACGGCGCTGCATTTCACGGCCGGCCAGCAACAGTTCCTCCAGATGGTCTGGGAGCTGGTGCGGAGCGTCACCCGCGACGACTTGCGCGAAGCGCTTCTCGGGCCGTGGCGCTACCAGCGGCCCCTGCCGGTCCTCGGGTGGGACGCGACGTCATCGCGCGATTACGCGCTGCGCGCCTCCGATCCGTCCACGGACAAGAAGTTGGGGGTGCCTGGCGCCGACTGGCTCGCCGTTCGCGCCCTCGCCATGCTGCCGACCGTTCCGCACGGTACCAGGATCCTCACGACCGGGTGCAGTGGCGGATGGAAAGATGGCCGCTTTCATTGGCCGCTGTGGACCGTGCCGATAACGGCTCCTGTCGTTCGCTCGTTGCTCCGGCAGCCGTTCGGCAACATGAGCAGACATGTCCGAAATGCGATAGGAATTGGTGCGGTGCTGAGCTCGGGTATCCGGCGCAGTGATCAGGGTGGCTATGGCTCGTTCGAGCCGTCTTCTGTCGAGTAGCGCAAATACACAGCACCCACGTGATGCTTGATCAGATTTCGCTTTTAGAGTCGGTTGCAGGTCGTTTGGAATCGGCCGGCATTCCGTACATGCTCACGGGATCGATTGCGGCGAGCCATTACGGTCGGCCACGCTTCACGCGCGACATCGATCTGGTCGTGGAACTCGGCCCCGACGACGCCGGTCGAATCGAGGGCGTCCTCGGGCACGAGTTCACGATGAACACGGACGGGATCCGTGCCGCGATCCTGCGCCGCGGGATGTTCAACGTGATTCACTCGTCCGCGCTGATCAAAATCGATTTTATCATTCGTAAGGATTCCTCCTATCGAGTGGAGGAGTTCCAACGCCGCCAGAGGGTTCGTCTCGGAGACGGAGCGGAGATTTGGATGACGACGGCAGAGGACCTCATCCTGTCGAAGCTGCTGTGGGCCAAGGATTCGCGCTCCGAGCTGCAATTGACCGATGTGCGGAGTGTGCTCCGGATACAGGAGGGCGCGATTGATTCGGTATACCTCGAGGATTGGGCAAAGCGCCTGACGGTCGCCGACCTGCTTCACGAGGTCCGATGACTACGGATACGCCGCGCGATCTCGAGTTGGAACTGGACCGAATGTTCGCGCAGCGGTCCGGTTCGGAACGAATGCAGATGGCCAGCGACATGTTCGACTGCGCGCGACGAATTGCGGTCAGCGCGATCCGGGCGACACGACCGCACATCGGCGAAACGGAGCTGCGTCTGGCATTGTTCGAGCGCTTCTACGCCGATGACTACAGCGACGACGAACGCGCCTCGCTGCGACTTCAACTGGCTGTCAGCAACCGAATCGGCCTCCGCCCGTGAACCGGAGAGCCGGCTGCGTAGCTCTGTGACAACTGAACAGCGCCTTCCACGCGAGCGGTGAAGTGATCGCGACATGCCGGTCACCGCTCGTGCCTGATCTTTCGAGTGATCGGTCGACAGACGTGCCAAGTCGGCGATTCTCGTCGCACGCCGAGGACGAACCGATGACGACGCTCGCAAACTAGGACTTAACCTGAAGGTGGTAAAGGTGTACGCGAGCGGTCCGATTCCGTCGCCGAAGAGCGACGGCCTAATTGAAGCCTCGAACACAGCCACTACCGCCTCCCGTTCGGGAACAGATTCCGTCGCCGAAGAGCGACGGCCTAATTGAAGCAGGCTTAGTAAGGATAAGCGAAGGGAGACGGGCGAGCAGATTCCGTCGCCGAAGAGCGACGGCCTAATTGAAGCCAGCTCCAGCTCGGACGGCAGCCAGAACCCCGCGAAAGATTCCGTCGCCGAAGAGCGACGGCCTAATTGAAGCTCGAACAGCTGGAAGGCAAGGCGGACGAAACCGCGGGATTCCGTCGCCGAAGAGCGACGGCCTAATTGAAGCGTCCACGTAGCGCGCGAGATGCTTGCGGCTGACGTGATTCCGTCGCCGAAGAGCGACGGCCTAATTGAAGCTTTTCTTCCAACCCGCCGATGTAGGTCTCATCGAGAGATTCCGTCGCCGAAGAGCGACGGCCTAATTGAAGCACACCCTGGAGCGACAGCTACGCGCGAACCGGCAGGGATTCCGTCGCCGAAGAGCGACGGCCTAATTGAAGCCCGCAGGTGGTGTGCCGGTATGCCTTCGGGCAGTGGGAGATTCCGTCGCCGAAGAGCGACGGCCTAATTGAAGCCACTGCGTCGCGCTCACACCCGGGAGGCCGCGAAAGATTCCGTCGCCGAAGAGCGACGGCCTAATTGAAGCGCCCTCCTCGGAGATCGCGTTTCCACGGTCGCCCGGCGATTCCGTCGCCGAAGAGCGACGGCCTAATTGAAGCGACAACTCCGATGTGATTACCGGCGTCACTTTTGGTGATTCCGTCGCCGAAGAGCGACGGCCTAATTGAAGCGTGAACGGGATATTGCCGCGTTTCACCAAACTTCGCAGATTCCGTCGCCGAAGAGCGACGGCCTAATTGAAGCGCAGCGTGCAGCCGCGCGTAGGCGTCATAGAGCGCGATTCCGTCGCCGAAGAGCGACGGCCTAATTGAAGCCGTTCGGCGTTCGCGATGCACCAGGCGAGCACCGGAGATTCCGTCGCCGAAGAGCGACGGCCTAATTGAAGCTCTCCGCGCTCCCCGATCGCCGCTACACGCGCGCGCGATTCCGTCGCCGAAGAGCGACGGCCTAATTGAAGCGGCAACACCGGCATCTGGGAGTGGAGCGACGAGGGGATTCCGTCGCCGAAGAGCGACGGCCTAATTGAAGCTCATCGTCGATGAAGAGGGCGCGCTCAAACACAAACGATTCCGTCGCCGAAGAGCGACGGCCTAATTGAAGCTGGCATCGGCAAGGCCTCCGCGTGTTGAAGGATCCGATTCCGTCGCCGAAGAGCGACGGCCTAATTGAAGCTCGGGACAAATACGGACTCAGCGCGATCGTGAAGGTGATTCCGTCGCCGAAGAGCGACGGCCTAATTGAAGCCGTATTCCGCAGCGCAGGCGCATGCTCTGTTGGAAGATTCCGTCGCCGAAGAGCGACGGCCTAATTGAAGCAAGGATCCGCCGGGGGAGCGGGCGCAGCGCTTCGACGATTCCGTCGCCGAAGAGCGACGGCCTAATTGAAGCAAGAAAAAGACGAGCGCCCGTCGCGCTGCGCACGGGATTCCGTCGCCGAAGAGCGACGGCCTAATTGAAGCATCTTGTGGGATTGCTGCCCGATGTGCGACAGCGGTCGATTCCGTCGCCGAAGAGCGACGGCCTAATTGAAGCCCGCAGAGCACGTTCGATGCGCTTGGACAACATGGGATTCCGTCGCCGAAGAGCGACGGCCTAATTGAAGCTACGTCGTCTCGGTGGATGTCGATGATGTGCAGCTGGCGATTCCGTCGCCGAAGAGCGACGGCCTAATTGAAGCGCGCCCGAGTGGGGAGACAACCTATGAACACCACGGATTCCGTCGCCGAAGAGCGACGGCCTAATTGAAGCGATACCGCCACGCCACGCGCCACGACAGACCGCGCGATTCCGTCGCCGAAGAGCGACGGCCTAATTGAAGCTGGCTAGAGCTGGACGTAGACGGCAGTAAGAAACAAGATTCCGTCGCCGAAGAGCGACGGCCTAATTGAAGCCCCTTACTAAGCCTAAAGCATGCCATCCGCTCTACCGGATTCCGTCGCCGAAGAGCGACGGCCTAATTGAAGCGGAGAGAAACGATAATGGCGCTCTTAGGTCTTGGCGGATTCCGTCGCCGAAGAGCGACGGCCTAATTGAAGCCAGCGTTTGCAACACGGCGCCCGATGCGAGCGCGGGATTCCGTCGCCGAAGAGCGACGGCCTAATTGAAGCTCGACAGCCTTGAGACGGCCGGCAAGACCGCCGTGATTCCGTCGCCGAAGAGCGACGGCCTAATTGAAGCAGTGCAGCAGCCGATGGTGCCGATATCGGGCAAGGTTGATTCCGTCGCCGAAGAGCGACGGCCTAATTGAAGCACCCATCAAACCGCCGTTCCCGGTGCGCCCGGTTCGCGATTCCGTCGCCGAAGAGCGACGGCCTAATTGAAGCGTGGTGACGGTGGCGTCGCAGGTCTGCGCGGTTGCGGATTCCGTCGCCGAACAGCGACGGCCTCATTGAAGCGCGAACTTCCCCATACATGTTCGGGGTTCGCCTCGGCGTTTCCGTCGTTGAAGAACGCGGCCTCAATTGAAGGCTTACGAGCAGGGTCCAATCCGTCGAACAGTCGCCGGTAGCACGTCCTCGACGGCCACAACCGGAAGGCGCTCGCCTAGGATTTCGAGCTCTCGGACGCGGTCGATGAATGGCAGGTATCGAGCATCGAGCTGAACCGGCACCCCAGATCGCTGCCCGGAGCCGAGATGTTCACACTGTCCGCGAATCGTTCGACCGTGAGCGCCTCCTGCAGTGCGGCGGTGATCCGATCGACATCGGTCACGCCAAGGCACAACGTCCAGGTCAAGACTGACAACTACCACCCAAAGCGCAGGGCGATGCTGCCGGTCGCGCCCTCGAGGCGATCGCGCAACACGTCCTCGTACGCGGTCCAGCGATATCCGGCGGACACATCGACGTCAATGTGGTTGGTGATTTCGGCGACGGCGTTCGCCACCGGTTCGAACACCGCAAAGTCGTCACGCGCCGAGACGGCGACGGTCTGAAGCGTCGGCGTGGCGCGATCTCCCGGACGAAGGATCCGCGCATCCGTGCGGGTGCCGAATCGCGCGAAGGCGATCGGCAACGTGCTCGTGCCGCCGCCGATGAGCGCGCGTGCACCAAAGCGGAAGCGCGCCTGCGGCGTGTACCACCCGACGAGCAGACCTCCGTACGTCAGATCCGTGCGATCGGGTCGGTTGACCAGCGAGTACACAGCGCCCGCCACCAGCAGCTGCTCGTCGAACAAGCGTCCCGCATAGACACCGGCGAGCCGACGCCATTCGCCGTCGACTTCCGTCACCTTGTATTCAGGCGCGATGACCAACGGACTGGGGATCGGTTCGAGTACCAGCTGCTTCTGCGCCGGCGGCGGAGGTGCAGTGTCTTGCGCCGCTGCGGAGCCGGCGGAAACGATCAATAGAGCCGCCGCCGCAATCGTCCGAGTGGCAACGCGCATTACTGGCTCCTCAACGCCACGTTGAGCGTCGACGTTTCGCCGCCGCGAATCGTGACGTCGGTTGAGTAGATCCGATAGCCCTCCTTGCGAACCTCGAGGTTGTGGGTGCCAGCGGCGAGCTGCACTTCCAGGCGCTCGTCACCTTGCGATCCGGCCCATCGCTCCCCGTCAATCAGAACCTCGGCGTCGCCCGGCTGCACGCGCAAGGCAAGGGTGCCGTAATCGTTCACGCGCGCCGGAGACGTACGCGGCTCGATCGGACCTCTCCGCTCCGGTGGAGCGGGCCCTCGTCGCCCCGACGCGGGTGGTGTCGCAGATGCTGGCCCCCGACCAGCCGCCGGGCGCACCGGTTCGGGATCGCCAGGCTGCAAGGCTTCCATCGCGAGACGCACGCGGAACGTCTTGCCTGGTTGCAGATACACCTTCTGCTGCACGCTGCGATGACCGGGCAGATAGAGCTCGAGATCGTGTTCGCCCGGTTCGAGGTTCAGCCGCTGGAAGAAGCCGTCGAAGTTGTCCACTGTTCCGGCGTAATAGCCGTCGATGAACACTTCCGTTTCACGTGGCGTGACCTGCAGCCGCAGCGATGCGCCGCCGCCATAGCCATAGTAGTACGGCGACTGATACGCATAGGCCGGCGGATACCAGAACGGCGACCGATACCCGTACCACGGGTCGTAGAAGAAGGGGCGATAGTACGCGCGGTAATACGGACGATAGTAGCCGCCGCCGATGACCACGGCACGACGCGGCGATGCCACGCGCACACCCACTCCGACACCGACCCGCACCTGCGCGTATGACACGGCAGGCAGGATGAGCATCGCCGCGAGGGCAATTGTGACGAGGATGTGGAAGCGCTTCACGAGGGACCTCCGGGTTCCAAGGAGTCGCGACGCAATGGCCGTACCTTGTCGAGGTCTCCGGAATGTCGCGGGTTTCTGCGCGGCGAGCGCTCTTTCGCGGACATTCGAGTCCTCGTGAACGGTCAGCGCGCTGCGCTCCCTCAGGTGCAGGCTAGGTCGCATCAGGTAGGCGCAAGAGGTAACACGATCGTGAAGATCCCGCCGCCGCCGCTCGCGTTGGCGGCACGGATACTGCCGCCATGGCGCTCCACGATCGCTTTGACGATCGACAAGCCCAGACCGCTGCCGCCCGATGCTTTGCGCGATGCATCGACTTTGTAGAAGCGGTCGAAGATGAACGGCAGGTGCTCGGGTGCGATACCGGGGCCGGTGTCGCGCACGCTGATGTGCAGATGCGCGGCGTCCATGCTGGCCGTCAGCTGCATCTGCCCGCCATCGGGCGTGTGCCGCAGGCCATTGGCCGTCAGATTCTGCAGCGCCTGTTCGAGCCGATCGGGATCGCCGATGACATAGCCGGCGCCCGGCTCGATCGTCTGCGCCAGGCGAACGCGACGCGCCGCCATTTCGCGTTCGTGCCGCGACGCCACGCGGTCGAACAGCATCGCCACCGCCACGCGCTCTCGGCGCATCGTCGTGCCGCCGCCTTCCAGACGCGCGAGGTCCAGCAGATCGCCGATGATGCGCTCCATGCGATGCGTTTCGTCGGTGATGATCCCCACGTAACGCTCACGCGTCGCCCCATCGAGTTTCAGGTCGGGCATCGCCAGCGTTTCGATGTAGCCACGCATCGCCGTGAGCGGCGTCATCAATTCGTGTGACACGTCCGCGAGCAGCTGGCGACGTGCGTTATCCGACGACTCCAGCGCGCGCGCGCGGCTGGTCAACTCGTCGGCCATGCGGTTGAACGAGGCGGCAAGTGCCGACACCTCGTCACCGCCTTCTTCGGGAGCACGCGCCGACAGATCACCTGCGCCAAGACGCTCGGTCGCCTCCTGCACCTGCTTCAGGCGACGACGTGTCGGGCCAAATACGACGAGCGCAACAACCACTGCGCCGACGGTGAGGACTCCTCCCGCCAGCAGTCCCATGCTCGGGCCGAATGCGCGCACGATGTCACGATAGGTGGGCCCGGGCAGCAACGCGACACGTCCTTCGGCCATCCCCGCCACCACAATCAGCGCCGATTCGTTTGGACGAAATCGTCCGGGACCCTCGTCGGGTGGAGGCCCGGAGAAGATCGGGGGCCCCGGGTCTCCACCATCGCGTTCGCGTTCCGGACCACGCTCCAGACGATTGGGCACAGATCCAGGTCCGCGATCGAAGCGACGCGCGGGATTGCCGTCGCCGGGGCCGAAGCCTCCGCGCCGACCGAAGAAGCGTGGTGATTCGAAGGTCCGTGGATCGGTGGAGGCGGCGCGTGCGGCGAGGATGTATTCGTCGGGGACGCTATGGTTCGGCACGACGCGGCCGTCGCGCATGATCACGAGAAAGGACTGGAGCACGTTGCCGTACTGTTCGCGAACGTATTTCTCGATATCGAGCCTCGGGTCTGCCGCCAGCGCCGTGCCCAGGTCCGACGCGACGAGTACTGCGAAGCGCCTGGGCGAGCGCGCCGGCATCGAGCCCGCGATGCGATCGGTGGTCCACAGGAACAGCGCGGCTTCTGCCGCGAGCATCAATGCGAGGAAGGCAATCAGGCCGAGAGCGACGCGCCAGTAAAGGCTCTTGTACCAGGACAGCGTCATACGTCGGCTGCTTTGTATCCTGCCCCCCATACGGTCAAGACTACGGCCGGATTCGCCGGGTCGTCCTCAATTTTCTTGCGCAGGCGCTTGATCAGCGTGTCGACGCTGCGCACGGTAACGAACGTCTCGTCCTTCCACACGCGACTGAGCAGCGCCTCGCGGCTGAAGACGATGCCTGGGTGTGAGAGGAGAACGTACAGAAGCTCGAACTCGTTGAAGGTCAGCTCGATCTCCCTGCCGTGCACGAGCACGCGGCGGCGCGCCGGATCGATCTCGATGTGCTTGTAGACGACCGGGCCGTGCGCCGTTCCGTTTACGGCACGCTCACGTTTCGCGTGGCCACGCCGAAGCAGCGCACGCACGCGCGCCATCAGCTCGCGGATGCCGAACGGCTTGGTCAGGTAGTCGTCAGCGCCGCTATCGAGTCCGACCACTTTGTCCGATTCCTCGCGCCGCGCAGTGAGCATCAGGATCGGCGTGTCCGCATTGAGCGAATCCCGACGGATCGCGCGACAGACTGTCACCCCGTCGAGTCCCGGGAGCATCAGGTCGAGCACGATGAGGTCGAACGGGCGGGCGCGCGCGAGCTCGAGGCCGGCGTTGCCATCAGCGGCCTCGACCGGCGTGAGCTCCTCCAGTCGAAGATGCAAGGCGACCAGCTCGCGAATGTTGGGTTCGTCTTCGACCACGAGCACGTTCGGAGGGCCTGCATGTGATTCCACAACGTCAGTCTAGTGCGATGCCGTGGCAAGGCTGTGGTTTGACTGTGACGAAATGATGGCAGCCTTGAGAATTTGAGGATTTGAGGATTTGAGAATTTGAGGATTTGATTTGGCAAATTGCAGCATTTGCAATTTGCCCAACTGCATTTGTCGATGTCCAAATTTAGTTGCTCCAATGCCAGATGAACAGATGTCCACATCAATACTCAAATCCTCAAACCCTCAAATCCTCAAATTGATCAAGTGCCACACACGTTTCACACCCACGCCGCTTCACCGTCACGACCGTCCCGTCGAATCAACTACATCGTCGGGGTCGTTCGCGTCGTGCGGATCGTTCGGGGCGTTCGGACGTTCGGACGTTCGTCGCGTTCCAACGAATTGAGCGCAAACGACCCGAACGATTCCAGGAGGCATGAAATGAAACGTATGAGTTATCTGATCGTGGGCGGCGTAATGGCGGCGATGCTGGCGACGGGATCGAGTGCCTACGCGCAAGGCTCGGGATTCGGGCGGCGCGGCGCTGGACCTGGCGGACCTCCGGGTCTGGCTGGTCCTGGACTCGCGGTCCCGCTGCGCGAGCTGAATCTGACCGAGGCGCAGCGACAGCAGGTGCAGAGCATTCGTGAGCGTCATCGGGACGAGGCACAACAGATCGCCGAGCGCTTGCGCACGGCAATGGATGCGCAACGGAAAGCGATCGAAACGGTGCCTGTCAACGAGTCGCTGATTCGATCGACGACGCAGGAGGTCGCCGAGGTGCAGGCGGACGCAGCTGTCGCGCAGGCGCATACACGCAGTGAGATTCTCGCGATTCTCACCGCCGATCAGCGCGCCCAGCTGTCGAAGATCGAAGCCGACCGCGAGTCACGCACGCAGCAGCTGCGCGCGCGTCAGACGGAGCGGCGCCAGCAGCGACAGCAGCCACAGCCGTAACGCGACGCTCGCAATTTTGCTGGAGGTTGCGTGTTGGCAGTTTAACCAGCTATTCAAGTCTGACGAGATCGCCGACGGCGATGTCGCCGCCCTCGATCACTTCGGCAAAGACGCCACCGCCCCAGCGGTGGCGCAGTGCTTCTTGAAGGCCGGGCCACACTTCGTCCATCCGCTCGCACGGCCGCGTCTCTCCGACAATCCGCAGCGCGGCAGGGCCGATGCGCAACAGCCGCCCGCGCGTGTCCATCAGGTCAATACCGCGTACGAGGAGATTGGCGCGGCGCTCGCGCGGATCGGCATCTGCGCCCAGCTGCTCCATCAACTCGTTCCAGCGTGCTTCGTCGACAATGGTGACCTGGCGTTTGCCACCCTGATCGGCATTGCCGACGATGCCGCGACGCGCGATCAGCGTGGCGGTCGATCGCTCATCCATCGGGCCGCGATGTGCGCGTTTGGTCCAGATCCGCCTGAGCTCGCCCATCACCCCCGCAGGATAACGGATGGCTCGGCAGGTGGCCGCGAGTTTGAGTACGTGGGTGCGGTGCTCCACCTCCGCCGCCCGGTCGGCGGGCCCGGCGTAGCTTTAGGCGACGCGGTAAGCGGGACAGCACGACACACATGCCACCGCAACGATCAACCACGAAGCAGCCGCTGCGAATCGCCGCCATCGGTGACATTCATGTCTCGAAGACTTCGCAGGGTCAATTCCAGCAGCTGTTTGCGCAAATCAGCGGCAACGCGGATGTGCTGGTGCTGTGTGGAGACTTCACCGATTACGGCCTGCCGGACGAAGCACGGATCCTGGCGCGCGAGCTGAGCTCGACGGTGAAGATTCCCGTGATCGCGGTGCTCGGCAACCACGACTATGAGAGCGGCAAGCAGAACGAGATTCGGCAGATCCTGATCGACGGCGGCGTGACCGTGCTCGACGGCGAAGCGACGGAAGTGCAAGGCGTCGGATTTGCGGGCGTCAAAGGGTTCGCAGGTGGATTCGGCCGAGGCGCGCTCGGGCCATGGGGCGAACAGGCGATCAAAGTGTTCGTGCAGGAGGCGGTCGACGAGGCGCTCAAGCTCGAGGCGGCGCTGGCGCGACTGCGCACCCAGACGCGGATCGCCGTTCTGCACTACGCGCCGATTCGCGCCACCGTCGAAGGCGAGCCCGTCGAGATCTTCCCGTATCTGGGATCGAGTCGCCTTGAAGAACCGATCAACCGCTATCGCGTCACCGCCGTCTTCCACGGCCACGCGCACCGCGGTACGCCGGAAGGGCGAACCGCCACCGGCGTGCCGGTCTATAACGTCGCCATGCCGCTGCTCGCGCGCATCAACCCGGATCGTCCGCCGTACTTGATCGTCGAGGTGCCGCAGGATAGCGACATGCCGGCTCAGGCGCCGCAGGCGCAGCGCGGCGAGCCGATGGTCAAGTCGGCCTGAATCCTGCACCTACTCGGCTGGGAGGTGCGGCGCTCATACAGGTGTGACGCGCCCGCCACATGATCGTGATCGACGCAGACACGCCACTGCTCACCACCCCCGATAAGGCGGAGTTGTATCGCACGGCGCTCGAGATGCTCAACAGAAGCGGCGTGCCGTACATGGTCGGGGGCACCTACGCGTTCCAGTACTACGCAGGTATTTCGCGATCGACCAAGGACATCGACATCTTCGTCCGGCCGCGTGACGTGCAGCGCGTCCTCGATGTGCTGGTGCGCGCTGGCTTCAAGACCGAGATCGCGTTCAGTCACTGGCTGGCCAAGGCGCATCACGCCGACCGCTTCATCGACATCGTCTTCAGCTCGGGCAACGGCACCGCCGAAGTGGACGACGAGTGGTTCGCGCACGCGGTGGATGAAGAAGTGCTCGGGATTCCGGTGAAGCTCTGCCCGCCGGAAGAGATGATCTGGTCGAAAGCGCTCATCATGGAGCGCGAACGCTACGACGGCGCCGACGTCGCTCACATGCTGCGTCACTGCAGCGGGCTGCTCAACTGGGATCGCCTCCTGCAGCGGTTCGGTACCCACTGGCGCGTGCTGCTGGCGCATCTGGTGCTGTTCGGGTTCATCTATCCCGGCGAGCGCGCCCTGATTCCGTCGGCGGTGATGCGCGAACTGGTCAACCGGCTGCTCGCGGAGCTCGAAGTGCCCACGCGCGATACGAAGGTCTGCCAGGGCACGCTCCTTTCGCGCGCGCAATTCCTGGTGGACATTGACGAGTGGGGCTATGAAGACGCCCGCCTGCAGCCGCGCGGTGCGATGAGCGAGCAGCAGGTGGCGGAGTGGACTGCCGCGATCGACAAGTCTCACTAAGCGGGTGTCGACAAACCGACCAGAGTGTCTATCGAGCGCCAGCGCCGGCGACGAGCAGTTCCTGCGTGGCCATGCCGCGGACGTGATCGCTGCTCAGCACTTCGGCGCGCAGCTCGTACGCGCCAGCGGGAAGATTCTTGAACTCCACGGTGTGCAGCCGCTTGTCCGTTTCCCCTTGCAGCGTCAGCTCCGTCGAGCGGTAGAGACGGTCGCCATCGGCCTCGACGCGTAAAACACGATTGGCGGCATCGGGCTCGACGGCCACCGTGATTTGCACCGTCGCGGGTTCCGAAAAGTAGTGACCTCGCAAACGAATTTCGACGACATCACTGGCGAACGCGCGCAGGGTCGCGATGCTGATGAGGGCGAGAATGACGCCGAAAATCCGGCCTTTCACGATACGGCGACTCCTGGGCATGAGCGCGTAGCAACCTGAGTGCCACATAACAAAATCCCAAGTCCCAAATCCCAAACCCCAAATCCCAATCCCAATCTGAAATCCAAAACGCTCAACCGGCGTGAAAGCGAACGTCGGCTCTACGGGCATCCGGGCGATTACGTTGTGACTTGGGACTTGGGACTTCGGTTTTGGGATTTGGGTTTTGGGATTTGGGATTTGGGGTTTGGGATTTGGGATTTCCTATTGCTGGCGTTCGAGGATCCAGCAGACCGGGCCGACCAGCTTTTCGAACACCGGGCGCCCGCACCAGCGCTCGAAGGTGATTTCGTCACTGGCCATCAGGTCGGCCTCGAAGTCACGACGCAATCGACCGTTCACATGCGGCTCGCGGAACGCGACGTTGATTTCGTCGTTGTGCTCGAACGATCGGTTGTCGACGTTGGTGGTGCCGATGAGCGCCCAGGCATCGTCCACCATCAGCGCCTTCACATGCGTCATCGACGGCCGGTACTCGTAGATACGCACACCGGCCTCGAGCAGCTCGCGGAACATGCGACGACTCGCCAGTCGAACCAGTCGTTGGTCGGTGAAGGCGCCCGGCACGATGACCCGCACGCGCACGCCGCGCTGCGCCGCGCGGACCAGCGCCCTGCGCAGCGAGCGATCCGGCAGAAAGTACGGCGTGCTGATATCGATGGACGAGACGGCGCCTTCAATCAGCATCTGGAACACCACGCGCGAGACCGTCGCCCGATCGGAGGGCGAGCTCTTGACCAGCAGCGCCTCTGCCGGTCCGGCCGGTTCCAGCCGCGGCCAGTGCCGCGGCGCGGTCAGGATCTCACCGCAGCACTCCAGCCAGTTTTCAGCGAATACGCCCTGCAGTGCCGCAACGATGGGTCCCTCGATGCGGACCATCGTGTCGCGCCACGTCGGCTTTCCGCGATGCGGCTTGAACCACCAGTCGGCGACCCCGGCGCCGCCGGTGAACGCCACGCGGCCATCGATCACCAGCAGCTCGCGGTGGGTGCGATTGTTGAGGCGATGCAGCCGATACCAGCGGATCGACTGATAGAAATTGATCTGACAGCCGGCTTCCTTCATCCGGCGCAAGGTGGCGCCGCCCATCCACGCGCTGCCGATCGCATCGAACACGCATCGCACTTCGACGCCCGCCTTGGCGCGCGCGGCCATCGCCTCGACCAGCATGTCGGCGACTTCACCGGGCCTGAAAATGTAGGCCTCGAGGTTGATCGATGATTGTGCGGCGAGAATGGCGTCGCGGATCGCTGGGTAGAACAGCGAGCCGTCGGTCAGGATGTCGACCTTGTTGCGGTAATGGATCGCGGCCTGGCACGTGGACTGGATCACGTAGCGGAAGTCGTCACTATCGGGTCTGATCGGCGTGCTGACGTGATAGTCGATCCGCGGCGTGAACAGAATGACCACGGCCAGCCAGACGATGAACGCCATCCCAATCAGCGTCCAGCCCATAGCTATTCCGAGGATCGGGCTGAGTCGAGACCACGGAGAGTGATCCCACGGAGGCCACGGAGCACATTCAACGCGCGTGAACCTCGGTCACCGGGCCTCCAGCATGGCGACGGGGAATTGATCGAAGACGTCGGCGGCGCGCAATGCGATGCGGCCGCCATCGTTCTCCACGTGCACGCAGCGATTGGTGAACACATTGTGATAGCAGCCGCTGGCCGGCGCGCGCGGCAAGATGACGCGCGTGTCGCCCCATACCCGTTCGCCGACCGGGGGAACGTCTGCGTCCGGCAGGAGCGTGGCGACCAGCCTCGGCACGACCACCAACAGATGGTCGCCGTTGAGACTTCTCGCGAAACCGAACAGATGGTCCCGTCGAGCCCCGTCGGCATCGGCGGCCTCGTAGGAGCCGGTCTCGAACAACTCGCGATAGCTCCGTCTGAACCGCAGCATCATCGTCGTCGCAAACAGTTTGAGGCGATCGTCGAGCGGTGTCCGCATCACCGAGGCGGCCACGCCGGCGGCCGACGCGCGCTCGAGACAGGCGTCGAGCTCCGCCAGCATCGCGCGACGCCGTTGGTAGTCGACCGGCCCCCGGTTGTCCGGGTCCACCAGCGTGAACGTCCACAGCTCGGTGCCCTGGTAGAAATCCGGGATACCCGGTGCGCCGATCTTGATGGCCAGCTGCGCCAGCGAATTGTAGATGCCGTAGTGCGCGATGCGGCGTTCGAAGTCGAGAAAGGATGCGCGGAACACGGTATTCTCGCGCGAGAGAACCGACTCGATGAACCGCGCCATCGCGTTCTCGTGCGCGTCGCTCGGGTTGATCCAGCTCGTATAGAGCTTGGCTTCGCGCATCGCCTTGTGCATGTAGGCGATGACCCGCTGGCAGTAGTCGCGTTCCTCCTCCGCAGTCATCGGCTGCAGGGGCCACGTGCCGACCAGCGTCTGGTACAGCAGGAACTCCTCGTTCCGGCTTGGATACGACTCGTCGTCGATGAGCGTGCGCGCGCGGCGATTGAGGCGCGCCCACTGCGACGTCGCCTGCTTCCACGCGCCGGGCAGCTCCGACAACACGTGCAGGCGCGCCCGGACGTCTTCGCTGCGCTTGGTGTCGTGCGTCGAGGTCGCCGACAGACCGTGCGGCCACCGGTGCGCGCGTGTCCGCAGCCAGGCGTGCAGATCGCCCGGTGCAATGGCGAAGTGATCCGGCTCGCCGCCGACCTCGTTCAGTGACACCAGCCGGTTGTAGATGTAGAGCGCCGTGTCCTCGATGCCTTTCGCCGTGACAGGGCTCGTCACCTGCTGGAACTTGCCGACGAACGTCAGGTGCGCGTCGCGTTCGTTGTCTGGAATGTAGTCCGCTCGCTTCAACAGCAGGTCACGCACGAACTGATACACCGCCGCCGGCCGATTGGCATTGCGGCGTCGCGCTTCCCGCACCGCGCGCTCGATCGCCATCCGATCGTGCTCGCTGACCTCGTCGCGCTCGTTCACGTAGGTGCGATAGACCGGGAAGCAGGCGATGATCTCGCGAATGGCCTGGCCGAGACTGTTCAACGTAAAGTCGCGGTAGTGGCGATTGCGCTCGGAGAAGCGGTTGAGATGATGCGCGAGCACGTTCAGCTCGCTGGCCATGCTGACGCGCAGAATGAGCTGCTTGCCGCGATAGGCGATCTCGCGGTACGGCACGCGCATCCGCGAGAAGGTCTCGTACACGCCGTTCATCGCGCGCTCGTTGCGGCCGTCGACGAACAGCCCGTTGACCATGACCAGGAAGTCGTAGCCCGTCGTGCCGTCAACCGACCAGTCAGGGAGCGTTTCGTCGAGGCCGAGAATCTTCTCCACGATCAGATAGAACGGGCGCTCTGGCGTGAACAGATCCGGTCGCAGCGCGCGCGCGCGCGCCTGCACCCGCTGCAGGTAACCGCCAGGGTCGTACAGGCCGTCGACGTGATCGATCCGGAAGCCGTCGATGTAGCCATGCGTCAGCAGGTCGAAGATGAACGCGTGCGTCCGATCGAAGACCGACTCGTCCTCCATCCGGATCGCCGCCAGCTCGTTGATGTCGAAGAAGCGGCGGTAGTTGATCTCTTCGGCCGCGACACGCCAGTAGGAGAGGCGATACGCCTGTTCGGAGAGCAGCGAGTCGAGCCGATCGAAGCTCCGCGGCTGTCCCTTGACGCCGTTGAAGATCTCGACGGCGCGGCGAATGTGCGCCAGCACCGCGGGCGAGCGGTCGGTCAGCGCCGTGAGCCGCCGCTTGACGACTTCCTTCTCCCGATGCCGTTCGGCGCGCAGCGACGGATCCAGCGCCTGGCGGCCGGGCAGGTGACCGATCGCGGTGAGGATGCTGAGAAACTCGATGCCCTCGTCGCTCTCGTCGCCGATCTCGGCGAGCAGGTCGTCGGCGTCGAGCCCGAGAATGCGATCGTAGGTGCCCGGCGCGATCGGGAACACGTGGTCGAAGTACCGCGCACGAAAGGCGCCGCGGTCGTATTCGAGCTGGATCTCCTGTCGTTCGAGCACCGCGCCGTAGGCATCGCCGAGGACGGGCAGCAACACCTTGTGTTCCAGTTCCTGTTTCAGCGGATGCCAGTCGATGTCGAACACGTCGGCGTAGCGCGAGCTCTCGCCGTTTTCGAGCACGTCCTGCCACCACGGATTCGCCGACTTGTCGATGCCCATATGATTGGGCACCACGTCGACGATGTGGCCCATGCCGCGCTCGCGCAGGGCGGACACCCAGCGTTGGTAGTCCTCAAAGGTGCCGATCTCGGGATTGAGCTGCGTGGGATCGGCAACGTCGTAGCCGTGCGTGCTTCCCGGGACAGCCTTGAGATAGCTCGAGGCGTAGCAATGCGAGACGCCGAGTGCCGCAAGGTAATCGGCGACGGCGGTTGCGTGGTTGAACGTAAAAGAGGAATTAAGCTGCAGACGATAAGTTGCGAGAGGAACGGTCGCAGGTCGCATGGCGGGCGGGTATTGCGAACCAAAGACGGTGCCACGTGGCGAGGCTGGCGCGCAAATGGAATATCGATTGCTGACGAGCTGAGCGTAATGAGTAATCTAAACTCGGCTGTAGCGCGACCCGTCGAACCCTCCGACGGGTCCGAACGATTCGACCGCTGCGAACGATCCAAACGATCCGAATGCTGCCGTGCTTGAAGCCCACGCCGAAATGTTCGTGCGCGCGTTGATCGCGCTCCCGCTGGCGACTGCGATGGGCGCCCTGCTCGCGTTTCGTCCGCGTCGCCGCGGCACGCCGCCGCGCTCCGCGCCCGTCATCCAGACGCAGATCATCCTCTCCGTGGTCGGCGCCGTCGTCATGTTGATCGTGGGTGCGAGCCTGGCGCGGGCATTCGGAATCGTGGGTGCCGCAAACCTGATTCGTTATCGTGCGAAGATCGACGATCCGAAGGACGCGGTCGTGATGCTGGCGACACTCAGTCTCGGGCTCGCCTGTGGCGTCGAGCTCTATGGTCTCGCCGGTTTTGCCACGGTGTTCATCCTCGGCGTGCTGTGGGTGGTCGAGTCGCTCGAGCCCGAGCGCCGGAAGACGTTCGACTTGAAAATCACCGGCGCAGACCCGTCGTCACTCCGCGCCAACATCGAGGGGATTCTTCGACGGGCTCATTGTACCTTCGAGCTCCGGAGCACGGGACCGAAGGAGCTGACTTACGTGGTGGACCTGCCGTTAGAGGCGCGAACCGATCGCCTGTCGAACGCGATCCTGCAGCTGGATGGCGGCAGCGAGATGGAAGTCAATTGGGACGAAAAACGGAAAAAATAACCTCAATGGCGGTCGTCGGACATGTTTGCACGGCCTACCCTCTGTAGTTCCCGAACTGCAGCGCCACTCCGAAGTCCTGCTCCCGCAACACGCGCATCGCTTCCTGTAGATCGTCCTTCGACGACGAGCTGACCCGCAGTTGATCCCCCTGAATCGCCGCTTGCACCTTTTTGAGCTTGGCGTCTTTCAGAAACTTCACAATATCGCGCGCTTTTTCCGTCGGAATACCCTGCTGAAGAGTGATGTCCTGACGGATGGTGCTATTGGCGGCGGGCTGCATCGTCCCGCGCGTCAGGTTCCTGACCGGCACGTTCCGGCGCACCAGGCGCGTCTGGACGATCTCCCACAGCGCGTTGACCTTGAATTCATCGTCGGCGATCAGCACCAGCTTGGATTCCTTGGGATCGAAGTCGATTGAGGCTTTCGACCCCTTGAAGTCGTATCGCTGCGCCACCTCCTTGCGGGCCTGATTGAGCGCATTGTCAACCTCCTGCAGATCGACGTTGGAGGTGATATCAAACGAGCACTGCGTTGCCATTGCCCACATTTAACCGCAACCGACAGCGAAGCATAAAGCTCTGTGGGTGTATACTTCCGCCGTCCGCGTGAGCTTCGGTGTGTGCGCGCGCCGAGGATCCCGCGTGTCCAACTTGACAGTCACACCTCTTCTGCATGCCGACGGACCTCACAGGAAGCCATACTCGCGCAAACGCCGGGCTGGTAGACGTCCTCGATCGGGTCCTCGACAAAGGGCTGGTGGTCGCTGGAGACATCAAGGTCTCCCTTGCTGAAGTCGAACTGCTGACCATCCGCATCCGACTGATGATCTGCTCCATCGACAAAGCGGAAGAGATCGGCCTTGATTGGTGGAAGTACGACCGTCACCTCTCCCCCGGTCGCGAGCAGGTGATGCAGGAAAACCTTGAACTGCGCGAGCAGCTGCGGCTGCTCGAACGCCAGCTCGCGTCGGTGACGCGAGCGTCCCGGCGCCGCGCACGAGCGCTCGGCTCGGGACGAGACTGACTACCGAAGGAGCTACACGATGGCCGTCGAACGAGCAGCAGGCGGAACAAGTCTCATTGACGTCCTCGACCGCGTCCTCGACAAGGGGATCGTCATTGACGCCTGGGTGCGCGTCTCTCTGGTGGGTATTGACCTGATCACGGTCGAGGCGCGTGTCGTGGTCGCATCGATTGACACGTACCTGAAATACTCGGAAGCAGTCGGCGCCGCCGCGTCAGCCGCGCGCCCGACAATCGAGGCGCCGCGTCCGTATGATGAATTGGCGGCGGAAAATGTCGCCCTGCGGGCGCAGCTCGAGGGCGGCGCGGCAGTGACGACGCCGCGGGCGCCGGCACCTGCGCGCCGCCGTCGACAGTAACGGGGCACGCGGAACGCGCGCTTCGTAAGGGATCCCGGTACCATTGGGCAGGTCAGCCATGAACTCGCTTTCGGTGCGAACGCCGTCTCGCACTCCCGCGCCGGTGGTCAGTCCGTCGGCGCGGCTCGAGTTGCTCGAGTACTACCTCGCGCATCACGAGGATCTGTCGCGATACGCGTCGGTGAGCCTCGAGTGGCTGTCGCGGCATGCCGGGATCAAGCGTTCGGTCTGCCTCGTCGTGGATGCTGAATCGAGCACGCTGGTTGGCATCTCCGGTAACGGCGTGTCGACCGAGGACGTCGAGCTCTTTTCCTATCCGCTGGCGGACCCCCACGACCCGCTCGTCGCCACGATTGCGCAGACGCAGCCCACATATTTCCGCAGCGTCCGCATCAACGGCGATCCGTCGCGCGCGCTTCCGTCAACTCCGATCGGTCCGGGTCCGTTCACGGCGATCCCGTTGCGTGCCGGGCGTGATGGTCAGCGGGACGCCGTCGGATTGCTGCTGGTCAAGGCTCCCACGCCGCTGCCGCCCGACGTGTCGTGGCTGGCCTCGGTCCTGGCGCAGAAGATCGAGCAGATTCGCGGGCGCGGCAGTCTGGCCGAGGAAATCCGCCGGCTGCGCCGCGAGCGGGCGCTGTTCTTCACGATCATCAACTCGGTGACCGACCCGATTCTGCTGACCGATACCGAGGGTCGGCTGATCGTCGCCAATGCGCGCGCCGAGAAGCTGTTTGCGGCCAACGAGGAGGAAAGCGAGGGCCGGCGCCGCGCGATCGAGTTGAACAACATGTTGTTCTCGGCGGCGCTGTCGCGCACCGCGGTCGAAATGCCCTCGGAAGCGCGCGAGCTGCTGCTGGTCGATCCCAACGACGGATCCGACCTGCTGTTCGAGGTGCTCAGCTCGACTGTCGAGGATCCGCGCGAAGGCACCGGCATCGTGTCGGTCCTGCGGAACATCACCGACCTGCGCCGCGCGACCGAACAGATCGAGGAGAACTATCAGAAGCTGCGGTTGGCCGAAGCCGCGGCACGTGCCGAGCGCGATCGCCTCAACCTGATCATCGACTCGGTTGCCGATCCGATCATCGTCACCGATCAGGGTGGTTCGACCGTGCTGATGAACAAGCCGGCCGAGGAGCTGTTCACGGTCCTCGCCGACGCCGATGACGCCGCGCAGCGAACGGTGCAGGCCAACGACGCGCACTTCTCCTCGTTCATCTCCGGCTTGCTGCTCGGCGAGAGCGGGCCTGGCGAGATCCGGCGCGGCGAGATTGGGCTGATGCAACCGATGACGGGCGCGCCGATTCCGGTAGAGGCGATCGCCGGCAAGGTGCTCACCGAGACCGGCGAGCTGACCGCGGTCGTCACCATCCTCCACGATCGACGCGAGGCGCTCGAGCGCGCGCGGCTCTACGAGCAGTTGAAGAAGGCGTCCGACGAACTGCAGATGCGCGTGCAGTCGGCGACGATGGAACTGGCCACGCAGAACGAGCTGCTGCGCCGGCAGGCGATCGAACTGGAACAGGCGTCGCGCCTGAAGTCGCAGTTCCTCGCCAACATGTCACACGAGTTCAGAACGCCGCTCAACGCGATCCTCGGCTACACCCACATGCTGCTGCAGGGCGTGGCGGGCGATCTGCCGCCCAACGTGAAACGCCAGCTGACGCGCATCGACTCCAACGGCCGCCACCTGCTGACGATCATCAACGAGATCCTCGACATCACCCGCATCGAAGCCGGGAAGATGCCGATGCAGATCACCGAGTTCGATCTGAACGACATCGTGCAGGAAGTGATGACCGAGCTCGATCCGGTGATCACGCGCTCGAAGCTCGTGGTCACGCCGCGCTTGCTGCCCGAGCCGCTGCTCGTGCAAAGCGATCGACAGAAGGTGAAGCAGATCGTCGTCAATCTGCTGAGCAACGCGCTCAAGTTCACGCATCAGGGCGGGATCGAGATCGCCGTCTCGTTCAATCCCGACGACCGCATGGCCAGCGTTGGCGTGACCGATACCGGCATCGGCATCGCGCCGGAGCATCACGAGAAGATCTTCGAGGACTTCCGCCAGGTGGACGACTCGCCCTCGCGCCAGTATGGCGGCACGGGACTGGGTCTCGCGATCTGCCGCCGTCTCGCCAACGCGCTCGGCGGCCGGATTACGCTGCGCAGCAACCTGGGTGAGGGCTCGACGTTCACGGTGACCATTCCCGCGGAAGCACCACAATGACCGATCACAACGCCCCCTTGATTCTGGTGGTGGACGACTATCAGGACGCGCGAGAGATGTACGCGGAGTACCTGCAGTTCTCCGGGTTCCGCGTCGCCGAAGCGCGCAATGGCAACGAGGCGCTGGAACAGGCCTTTGCCCTCAAGCCGGATCTGATCCTGATGGATTTGTCGCTGCCCGGCATGGACGGATGGGAGGCGACGCGTCGTCTGAAATCGGACGAGGCGACCAGGCACATTCCGATCGTGGCGCTGACGGGGCATGCACTGGCAGGAGCGTCGGAGGGCGCGCGTCGAGCGGGCTGCGATTCGTTCGTCACCAAGCCGTGCCTGCCAGACGATCTCGTGATCGAAGTCCGGCGGATGCTCGGGACGGCAAAGCAGGCGTAGAAGAAATCCCAATGACCAAATCCCAATTCCCAAATCCCAACGGCCGCGCGGCAATGCGAGCAGCGTTGCCAGAAGCCGCGCACGGCTTGGGATTTGGGATTTGGGTTTTGGGATTTGGGATTTAAGGATCCACATGGCCAAGGCGAAGACGCAGCCGTCCAGATCGTCGGGCGCGGCCCGGAAGGCGGCAACGAAAACAAAGACGTCGACGCGGACGCCGTCGGCCATGCCGCGCAGCATGCAGAACCGGGGGGCCGACGACAGCCGCAAAGCGGTGCAGGCGCCGCGCCGCGGTGCGGCCACCAAAGGGCAGCCGTCCGAGGTGCTGACCCGCGTGACCCACGAAACGGAGGTGCGGGGGACGGAAACGCGCATCGAGCGGGTGGTCGAGCGCGCTCCCAAACCGAGCCTGCCGGACGTCGATCGCGACAGCGCCGGTCGTGGCCGTTACGTGTACTGCATCATTCGCGCGAGTCAGCCGCTGCGCTTCGGCGCCATCGGCATGGACGAGCAGTGGGCCGACGTCTACACCATCAACTACAAGGACATGGCCGCCGTCGTGTCCGACGTGCCGATCTCGCCGCTCGACTCCACGCGCGAGAACGTGCTGGCGCACGAACGGGTCAACGAATCGGTGATGCGGGATCACACGGTCATTCCGATGTCGTTCGGCACCATCTTCAAGACGCGCGAGGACATCGTCGAGCTGCTGCGGTCGGCCTACGACGCGTTCGCCGACGTGCTGAACAAGATGCAGGACAAGCTCGAGTTCGGTCTCAAGGTGTTGTGGGACCGCGAGGAGATCGTGCGCGCGATCGAGGCGGAGGACGAGGACATCCATCGCCTGAAGACCGAGATCTCGTCGCAGAAGGGGTCGACCTACTTCGCGCGCATGCAGTACGGCCGGCTGATCGACGCGGCGCTGCAGCAGCGATCGGAGCGCTACGTGGCCGAGTTCCTGCAGCGGCTGCGCGACGTGTCGGTGGCGTCGCGCGTCAACCGCGCGATCGGCGACAAGATGATCATGAACGCCGCGTTCCTGGTCCAGCGCGATCAGGAGCAGGCCTTCGATCGCCGCATCAAGGACATCGCGTCGCACTTCGACAAGCTGACGTTCAAGTACACCGGCCCATGGCCGCCGTATAACTTCGTCAATATCCGTCTCAAGCTCGAACGCGCAGGTCAACACTGATGCGGTAAAAGTCAAAACTCAAAACTCATAACTCAAAGGTAACTTCCAAGTACAACGAGCTACTTCGACACGTACTTTTGAGTTTTCAGTTTTGACTTTTGAGTTGATGACATGTTCATCCTCGATTCCCTGATGATCTCCGGCATCTCGTGGACGCTGCGGACGGTTCTCACGGCCGCCGAGGCCGAGATGAACGACGACACGGCGCTGCGCGAGGCGTTGCTCGAGGCGGAGATGCGGCGGGAGACCGGCGAGATCACCGACGACGAGTTCGCGGACATCGAGGCGGACTTGCTGGCGCGCATTCGCGAAATCAAGGAACGGCGCGAAGGGGGGTCGGGGCCGATCGTATTCGGGGCGGAATCGACCGAGACGTCCGCCGATCATCGGTTCCAGGTCGAGGCGTCGGTCTCGGGCGATTTCCACGATCCGGCCGCGGCGCCACACACCACGGTCGTCGACCACAATCCCGGCGAAGGCGCGCTCCTTCACGCCGACAGCGATCGCGAGATCAAGGTCATCGACATGGCCCCGGGCGAGGCGACCGCTCCCGACGTCGCCGCGCTCCCGACGTCGCCCGCACGTTCGAAACGTTCGGATCGTTCGGTACGTTCGGATCGTTCGCGTTCGAATCGTTCGACGGACGCGATTCGCGGACGGGTCCCGGGGAAGCTCGCGAGTGGAACAAAACGAACGACTCGAACGCCCCGAACGACTCGAACGAGCCGAACGAAGTAAGTGCCCCTCAGTTACGTCTATTGCCTGATTCGAAGCGCGCGGCGACCAGCACTGCGTGAGCTGCCGCCGCCGATTCCTGGTGCAGATTCCATTCGGATGCTCGACCTCGGTCAACGTCTCTGGGCGATCGTCAGCGATGTGCCGGCGGCTGGTTACAGCGAAGAGGCAGTGCGGCGCGGCCTGCAAAATCTCGAGTGGGTCAGCCGTCGCGCAATGGCGCACGAGGCCGTGATCGAGCACTTCCTGTCCGCGCCCGCCGTGTTGCCAATGCAGCTCTTCACCTTGTTCACGTCCGACGCACGCGTGATCGAGTACGTGCAACGGGAGCGGCGCCGGATCGACCGCATCCTGTCGCGGATCGAGCGACAACTGGAGTGGGGGCTGCGCCTGACGTTCGACGAGAAAGCGGCACGCGATGCGGTCGAGCGGGCACATTCGCCGACTGTCCGCGGCGGCGGAACAACGCGGGAGACCGTGCGGACCTTCAAGGTCCGCCAACCAGGGGCGGCATATCTCGCGCGCAAGCGGGATCTGCTCGATGTGACTCGCGTGCAGCTGGCCGAGGCGCGAACCGAAGCCAATCGCCTCTACCGGGCGCTGGCGCGCCAGGCGACCGAGGCGCGGCGCCGCTCCGAGACCGAACAGGCTGCTCCGGGATCGCGTCTGCTGCTCGACGCCGCGTTTCTCGTTCCCGCGCGCCGATCGGGGTCCTTCCGATCGGCGTTGCGCAAGAACGCGCGCACGCTGGACGGCACCGGCGTCGTGGTCTCGCTGACCGGCCCGTGGCCCGCCTACAACTTCATCGATCAGCGCGCCGCTGTCGCGCGTTCGCGCGCGACAGCGCGAGGCGCGCGATGAGCCCTCCACCGCGCCGCCGGCCGACGGATTCCGAGCGCATTCTCGGCGATCGCGATGCGTCGCTGCTCGACGTCGTCGACAACGTGCTCAACAAAGGCGTCGTGCTGACCGGCGATCTGACGATCGGACTCGCGCAGGTGGACCTCGTCTACGCCCGCCTCTCGGTGTTGTTGTGTGCGGCTGACCGGGTGCTGCCGACCGAGCCCACCGACCCGCTGCTGCGGCGTCGTTCACGGGCGCGCACGTTGTCGGCACGCGTCCGTGCCGCGACCTCCGTGTATCGGGCCGAACCGTCTCATATCCGCAACGCCCCCCCGTCGCTGCGACCCGTGTCGGCGTCCTCGAGAAAGCGCAGGTGACGCTGTGCGTCTACGCGCTGACGACGGTGTCGCGCGGTCCGCTGCGGTTGCGCGGACTCGAGGGGGAGCCGCTGCGTATTGTCACGATCGAGCGCCTGAGCGCGGTCATCGGCGAGCTGCGCGCCGCGCCGCGTGCCACTCGTGACCATCTCGAGCGCTACGATGCGGTAATGCGTCGCTTGTCGGAGCGCTACCCGTCGATTCTTCCCGCTCGGTTTGCAACCTGCCTCGATCGTGGGGAGCTGGTGTTCATCCTCCGCAGTCGCCAGCAGGCCTTCGATGCGGCACTCCGCCATGTGAGAGGCAGAGCGCAGATGACCGTCAGGATCGTCGGCGAGCGTGATCGCGGACCTGACAAGGTCCGCGCCACGCGTGTAGCGCGCGGCTTGTCACCCCTCAACGCCGGTCGGGCTGCGCCTGAGCGTGGGGAAGGGCCAGGCTCGCCTCCATCGGGCATCGAGTATCTGCGTCACAGAGCGGCCGAAGCCGCGATTGCCTCGTTCGAGCCCTTGCGCGATGCAGTCAGACGATGGGTACGTGACGAGCGGGTCGAGAGGCGAGAGCGGATCGCGACGGTCTACCATCTGATCCCGCGCGGCTCTGCCGAGGCGTATCGCCGTGCGGTGATTCGGCGCGCCAATACCGTCGGCCTTACCACCATCGTCTCCGGGCCGTTTCCGCCGTATGCGTTCACTGAGTGGTAGTCGTCGCTTCATGCACGATGGCTAAGCGAAAGCGGGCCGCACCTGCGCGGAAGACCAAACGCAATCGCGCCGCCGTTGTCGCGCGTGCCGGAGGAGTCACCATCCGCGAGCTCGAGGAGCTCGACGCACTGCGGCGCGAACTTGAACGAACGGCCGGTCGAGCGGCGATGCGGTGGAACGCCGATCCAGAGGACGTGCAGCGCTCCGTCGCACAGCTCGTCCTCACGCTCGTCGAATTCATCCGCAAACTGCTGGAGCGCCAGGCTATTCGCAGGATGGATGCCGGAACGCTGACCGATCAGCAGACGGAGGACATCGGCCGCGCGCTGATGAAGCTTGAAGAGACGATCCTCGACATGGCACGTCGTTTCGGACTCTCGCCCGACGATCTCAATCTCGATCTGGGCCCGGTCGGGAAGCTTATGTAAATCCCAAATCCCAAATCCCAAATCCAAAACCAACTCAAACCCCAAACCCCAAACCCCAAACCCCACACCGACAAGTCACAACCTCGAACTACTCTTTGGGATTTGGAGCTTGGGATTTGGGTTTTGGGTTTTGGGATTTGGGTTTTGACACGTCCCACACCAGTATGTACTTCTCGCCTCTGGCCCCTGCTTGCTGCGCTGGATGATCGATCCACAGCGCCGGCACGGTTTACCCGCTCGCCCGTACACCCACAACCGAGACGACGGATCGGCGTGGCGCGTCGTTGTTCGCGCAGTCATCCCGCCTGGTGCGCTCTCCCGGACGTTGGTGCGCATCAGCGCGGCTGCGGTGGTCACGACCTTGTCGATCGTTTCCCGCGACAGTAAGTTCACCGCGTCGAACGGGTGCACGCGCGCGACGAACAGCGCCTCGCTCTTATAGATGTTCCCGATGCCGGCGATGGCGCGCTGATCGAGCAGGGCGTCGGCGATCGGCATCTCGCGCCGTTCCTCGATCCGTCGAACCGCATCGGCGACGTCGAAATCCGAGGCCAGCAGGTCCGGCCCGAGGTCGCGCAACGCCGGAGTTCGCGCCAATTCCGCATTGGACGCGAATTCGGCAACCGGTACATCGAACGCGACGGCGTCAATCACGCCCGTCTCGATGACGATGCGCATCTGGTGACGGGGACGCTGCCACCTTTCGCCAGGACGATAGATGTGCCAGGAGCCGTGCATGCGCATGTGCGTGCGCAGCACGAGGTCGCCTGAGAAGTGGATGAGAAGGTGCTTGCCGCGCGCTTCCACGCGGTCGATCGTCCGGCCGCGCAGCGGCGCATCGTGATCGATGCGGGTCAGTCGAGGGAAGACGGATTCGAAGCGGGTGACGGTGCGCCCCGCAAGTGCGCGATGCAGGGTGCGGGCCGCGCGGAAAATGGTGTCGCCTTCAGCCATGGATCATTTGAGAATTTGAGGGTTTGAGGATTTGAGGATTTGAAGGATCGCTTGCCCGCGACTTGATTTGAAGGATCGCTTGCCCACGATTTGATTCGCTTGCCCGCGATTTGATTTGAAGGATCGCTTGCCTGCGATTGGAAAAGCTTGCTTGGCCACGATGCGCAAATCAACTTATTCAAATCCTCCAATGACCCAATGATCAAATCAATCCTCAAATCCTCAAATCGAACATCCTCAAATTCAGTCACTCACTGTATCGTCCCTGTCCACATCCGACTCCGCGCTGTCGGGATCGGTGTCCGCTTCGTCGTCGCGGCGGATTCCGCGAACCGCGTCGTCGTAGCCCTGATTGTGCTCGCTCTCTTCGCCTGATCGCTCCATCTGTTGATCGCGGTCGTTTGACGAGCGAATTCGCTGGTGCTCGGTATCGCTCGTCTCATTGCGACGCTGTTGCGGCGTTTCGGCGATCAGATCGCGGTCGTTGTCTGCCATCGGTGTCCCTCCGGGCCAGGTTGCCGCAATGCCGATGCCAGCGGGATCGAGGGAGCCATAGCCGCGCGGCCGCACCCGTTCGGTTCGCGCCTGCAGCCCGAGCGCCGTCGTGGCGAACCCCTGTTCGAGGAACAGTCGTGCTGCGGGGTGTTGCGGCGCGCTGATGCCGTTGATGTCGCTGATGAGCATGCCGCGATATCCTTCGTCCCGCGCTCCTGCCAGGTACATCAACATGCGCGCGACCTCGCGACCCAACTGCGAGCGGCGCGGTTCGTCCTCGGGGAGAAAGAGCAGCAACTCACGTTCGCCGCGCCGAAGGTAGGCGGCAGCAAGGCCGTTGACGATGATCACCAGTGAACCAACCGAACGGGTGGGTCCGCGCCCGACGGCGTCGCGAGAACCACCTGGCGCGACGGCATCCGGCCATTTGAGGACGCTGCCGTACGGATTGGCTGGATCGGTCGATGCCAGCACAGCCGTGCGTGGCGTTTCCGGCACGTCACGGGCGGAGCGAAGCAGATCGACCGCCGCCGGCAGCGCAAACTGCGCCGCACCCAGACCCGCAACGAAGTAGCCGCGACGGATCTTGCCCGCGTCCTCCATTGCTTTCAGCACCTGATAGACCGGGGTGAATCCGCCGGTCACGGCTTCGGCGGCGACCGTCTCGCGCGTGACCACGCCGTGCCGCGTCAGCAGCTGCTGCGCCGTCGCCGCGGCCCAGTCGGTCATCGCCCCTTTCGTTGCACGCGGTGCATTCACAAGTGCCCACCGTCCCTCCGCCTTTTGTGGGATCAATCTCCGCGATCGGAAGGTTGCCGGTCGATCGCGACGGGAGGCTCTCTTGTCTTCCGTCCGCGTATAGGCCCGCAGTGCGTGGAGCGTGTCATTGGTGACGATCCCCTTCCACACCAGCGTCCACAGGGCATCCACCGTCTCCTTCGGAAAGCCGCCGCCGGTGCCTTCGTGGATCGCGGCGAAGAACGACGCGCCGTGTTGGCGGAGGTACTCGACGATCTCGGCGCCGCGCTCCTTCACGTCCTCTGCGGCCGCCTTCGATCCACCCTCCGCGGGTCGTCGCAGTCGCGCGAGATGGTCCGTGAGGTAGAGCGCTACACGTCCGTCGCGTTCACCAATCGGCTCGACGCCAACCCAGACCACTTCGCCCGCGGCCATCAGCGTGTCGAGCATCGACGGTTGAAAATCGTTGACACGCGCGGGGAGTACCTCCCGCTCCAGCACTGATGCCGGAATCGCGGCTCCCTGCAGTTGTTCGATCGCATCGAGCACAGCCTCGAGACCGTTTCGTCCAGTGCCGATGCCGTGCCACGAGATCAGGAAACGACCGAGAGCGTCGGGCTCGACCGGTTCGATTTCCTGTCGCAGCCGCGCCAGCGACCGTCGTCGCAATTGGCGCAGGACGTCGCCGTCGATCCACTCGCGCTCACTGCCACCCGGTCGGAACTCGCCTTCGATCAGCCGTCCGCTTTCCGTGAGGCGCAACAACAGCGATTCGGCGACGGCTGGTCCGACGCCGTAGCGCGCCGCGAGATCGCGCGCAGCAAATGGTCCGTGCGAACGGGCATAACGCAACACGAGATCGCCGGCCGGATCGCGGACCGATTCGAGCAACGCCTCTGGCAGTCCCGCGGGAAGCGGGACGCCAAGCGCGTCGCGATAGCGCACCGCGTCTTCGACCGCGACGTAGCGGACTTCGCCCGCCAGTGGCAGCAGGACGATCCGCCGTGCGCGTTCGAGCGCGCGCAGTGCCTCGGCGGTGTCCGGCAGCAGGCTGCGTGCCTCGGCCTCGCCGGCCGTCAGATCGCCGATGCGGATCAGCAGATCGTGCAGGCCGTCAATCGTTTTGACCTTGTAGCGGTCGTCCAGATGCTGGAGCTGCCGTTGGACCGCATCGAGCGCATCGGGATCGAGCAGTTCGCGCAGCTCCGCATCGCCAAGCAGCTCGCGCAGCTGCGCCTGGTCGACCGACAGCGCCTGGGCTCGGCGCTCGGCGAGCGGCGCATCGCCGTCGTAGATGTAGTTGGCCACGTAGCTGAAGAGCAGCGATGCGGCAAACGGTGACGGCGCGCGAGAATCGATCGTCGAGATGCGCAGTGTCCGTGACGATATTTTGCGAAGGGTGTCGACCAGCGCCGGCATGTCGAAGTGATCGCGGAGCACTTCGCGATAGGTCTCGAGCAGGGCCGGAAACGATCCGAATCGCGAGGCGACCGCCAGCAGATCCGACGCGCGTTTGCGCTGCTGCCAGAGCGGCGTGCGCATGCCGGGACGACGTCGCGGAAGGAGGAGCGCGCGAGCCGCCGTTTCCCGAAATCGCGCCGCGAAGAGCGAGGTCGAGCCCAGCTGCCGCAGCACCAGGGGCTCCACATCGTCGGGGTCCGGCAGCAGCAGCATCGGGTCGGGAGGGCTGTCCACCTCGGGGAATCGCACCACGAACCCTTCGTCGCCCCACATGACCTCAACGTCCATGCCGGTCCGATTGCCGATCTGCGCCGTGGCGGCCATCGCCCACGGCGCGTGGATGCGACTGCCGAGCGGCGACAGCAGACATACACGCCAGTCGCCGAGCTCGTCGAGACACCGTTCGATCACGATCGTTCGATCATCGGGAATCGCCCCCGACGCGGCCTGGTCGTCGAGATACCGCAGAACGTTCTCGGCGGCACGGGGATCGAGATCGTGCTCGCGAACGAGCCGATCGACGGCCGCACTCCGCGGCGAGGCGCGCAGCTCGCGAACCAGCTTGCCGATCGCGTAGCCAAGCTCCACAGGCCGGCCAGCCTGGTCGCCATGCCAGAACGGCATCTTTCCCGGTTCACCGGGTGCCGGTGAGACGAGGACGCGATCGTGCGTGATCTCTTCAATCCGCCACGTCGACGCGCCGAGCGTGAACGTCTCGCCGACTTGCGACTCGAAGACCATTTCTTCGTCGAGCTCACCGACGCGAACGGGTCGATCGGCACCGGCGAGGAACACACCGTACAAGCCGCGGTCGGGAATGGTGCCGGCGTTGGCAATCGCGACGCGCTTGGCGCCCTCCCGTCCAGTGACGATGTCTCGCACGCGGTCCCAGGTAATGCGAGGCCGCAGCTCCGCGAATTCGTCAGCCGGGTAGCGGCCCGACAGCATGTCGAGCACGCCTTCGAACATCCGTCGACTCAGCTCGGCGTACGGTGCGGCGCAGCGCACGGCGGCAAAGAGGTCGTCGACCGACCAGGGGTCCATGCCCACCATCGCGACGACGTGCTGCGCGAGGACGTCGAGGGGATTACGCGGGTAACGCGTCGATTCGACCTGCCCTTCGTGCATCAGCCGGGCGACGGCCGCCGATGCGACGAGGTCGCCGCGAAACTTGGGAAAGATGATGCCCTCGCTGATCGCGCCCGCCTGGTGACCGGCGCGCCCGATTCGCTGCAGGCCACTGGCAACCGAGGGCGGCGCTTCGATTTGCACGACCAGATCGATCGCGCCCATGTCGATGCCGAGCTCGAGCGAGGAGGTGGCGACCAGGGCTTTGATGCGGCCGGCCTTGAGCAGGTCCTCGACTTCGGTCCGTGCCGCGCGCGCCAGCGATCCGTGGTGCGAGCGAACGAGCGGTTCACCGGCCAGCTCGTTGAGCGCGCCGGCGAGACGTTCGGCAAGACGCCGGCTGTTGACGAACAACAGCGTCGACTGGTGCGCGCCAATCAGCTCGAGCAGCCGCGGATGAATCGAGGCCCAAATCGAGGGTCGCGTCGGACCTTGTCCGGCAGGACCGCTCGGCAGGTCCACGGGCGCTGCGATGCGTGCCATGTCTTCGACCGGCACCTCGATGCGCAGCTTCAGCTGCTTCTTTTCGGAGGCGTTGACGATCGTGACGGGGCGGAAAGAGGTGGTTATGCGATCGTCGGCGAACTCGTCGTGCAGTTCGGCCTCGACCGCGTCGAGCGGCAGCCGTTCCTTCTTGCGTGAGGACTTGGCTTTCTTGCGCGATCGGGGAGCGACACGCGAGTGGACGCCGCCGAGGAATCGTGCGACCTCCTCGAGCGGTCGCTGCGTGGCAGAGAGGCCGATGCGCTGCAGCGTCCCACTGAAGCCGGACACTACGTTCGCGCGCCCGCCTTCATCGTCGTAATGTCCCGCTTTAGCCGGACCTGCGGCGGCTCGCCTCAACGCCTCGAGTCTCTCCACCGACAAGGCCAGGTGCGCTCCGCGCTTGGTCGGAACGACCGCGTGGATTTCGTCGACGATAATCGTATCGACCGTCATCAGGCGTTCGCGCGCGTTCGAGGTCAGCAACAGGAACAGCGACTCTGGCGTCGTGATGAGGATGTCGGCCGGTTCGCGAAGGAATCGTGCGCGCTCCTGTGGCGTGGTGTCACCGGTGCGAATCGCAATCGTGGGTACGTTGATCGTCGTGCCGGTGGCCTGGGCGACGTTGCTGATGCCGGCCAGTGGCGCCCGCAGGTTGCGCTCGACGTCGACCGCCAACGCCTTCAGCGGCGAGACGTAGATCACGCGGCAGCGCTCCCTGGCCGGCGGCAACGGCTCGAACATCAGGCGATTGAGGCACCACAGAAACGCGGTGAGCGTCTTGCCACTGCCGGTCGGCGCCAGGATGAGCGTCGACTCGCCGCGCGCGATTGCCGGCCATCCCAGCTGCTGCGCGCGCGTGGGCGCGGCAAACGCACTCACGAACCACTCGCGCACTGCCGAATGGAATAGCTCCAACGATCGCGAGGCAGCCACTCTGCGATTCTATAGCTCGAACTCTGAACAACTGTGTTCCCGGTTCCGAGTTCCCGGTTCGTCGAACCTGAACCTCGAAAACTCGGAACGGGAACAAGGAACATCGAATCGCGTGAGCGGAACAGGAACCGGAACAGCAAGCCCTGGAACCTGGAACATGGAAGAGGGGAACCTGGAACCACAAAGCTGGAACGTGGATAATCGGACTATATGGGTGATGCCGGAGAAGGACTCGTCGACGCGGAATCCCGCCTCGCCGAGCGCATGGAAGAACGCGAACAGGAAAAGCGCAAGGCCAAACAGGCGGGCAAGGGCGCCGATCCGGAACGGGCGCGCCAGCTCGAATCGTTCCGGCTCGCACGGACCGAGACGCAGCGCCAACTCGAACTGGCGACGCACGATGCTCGCAAGGAGCAGTTGAGGCAGGCGATCGCCGAGCTCGACCGACGTATCACCGAGCTCTCCTAGGGTTGTTCGCCCTCCACTATCACGACGCTACCAAGCATTACTTCAATCGGTTCGCCCGCTCGCTCGGCTACCTCGATTGGGCAACGCAGCCCGATCCCTTCCGCCGTTATGACGGTGCGCCGCTCATCGAGCTGGCGCGCGAGCCGATCGCCGGCGACGTCCCCTACGATGCATTGTTTGGCAGCCTGACAAACGATCGTCACGCTCTCCCAATCAATCAGCGCACGATAGGCGAGTTTCTGCGCTGCTCCATGGGCCTCTCTGCGTGGAAGCAATATCAGGCCTCACGCTGGGCGCTGCGCGTGAATCCCTCCAGCGGAAACCTTCACCCGACCGAGTGCTACATCGTCTGGGATGGACGGGTTTGTCACTATGCGCCACGCGAACACGCCCTCGAAGTGCGATGCGAGATCGACGCGCGGGCCATAAAGGGCCGCGACGGCTGGTTCCTCGTAGGGCTGACCTCGATCATCTGGCGCGAGGCATGGAAGTACGGCGAACGCGCGTTCCGCTATTGCCAGCACGATGTGGGTCACGCGATCGGCGCGCTCCGTTTCGCCGCCGCGCTGCTTGGCTGGCGGTTGCGGCTGCTGCCGTGGGCCGATGCCGATGTGGCCGCAGTGCTCGGAGTGGATCGTGACGACGACTTCAGGCACGCGGAACGCGAGGAGCCGGAATGCATCGCCGTCGTCTCGCAGCATGCTGCCGGAGAGCCGCTCGAGAGTTCAGAGACTGTCGTGGCTGCTGGTCACGGGACGTGGTGCGGTCGAGCGAACGCGTTGAGCCGCGCGCACGTCGAGTGGCCGATCATCGATGGCGTTGCTGCCGCCACTCGTCGGCAGGAATCAGGAATCTGGAATCACGATTCCGGGCGTGTCCGGAATCAGGCATTCGACTCCGGCATCGGGAATCAAGGCAACCAACCACTGGCGCGGCAAATCATTCTTCAGCGACGCAGCGCCGTGGCGTTCGACGGCCGCTCGATGTTGCCCGCGGCGGCGTTCTTCTCGATGCTGCAACATCTCGAGCCGTGTGGCTCTCCCTGGGACGCGGTCGATTGGCCGCCGCAGGTCCACCTGGCGATGTTCGTGCATCGGGTCGAAGGACTCGTACCAGGCATCTACGCCTACCTTCGCGATGACGTTCTCGAGGAATGGCGCGCTGCCATGCGCCCCGAGTTTCTTTGGGAGAAGGTCGTCGCGAACGGCCCGAACGCGAACGACCCGAACGATCCGAACGCCAAGAGAGGCTTGTTTCTGCTCCTCCCGATGGACGTGAAGTTTGCCGGCATGCGCGTCTCGTGCGATCAGGACATCGCCGGCGACGGCTTCTTCAGTCTCGGCATGCTCGCGCGCTTCGAGCCGGCGCTGCAGGAACGCGGCCAGTGGTTCTACCGGCGCTTGTTCTGGGAATGCGGGCTGATCGGTCAGGTGCTCTATCTCGAAGCGGAAGCCGCCCGCGCTCGCGGCACTGGCATTGGCTGCTTTTACGACGATGCGGTGCACGAGGTGCTGGGGACGGAAGGGAACACGTGGCAGTCGCTCTACCACTTCTCGATGGGCATGCCGGTCGAGGACAGCAGGCTGACGAACGAACCGGGCTATCCGGGCAGCTGGTAAACGATTCGTGAATCGCGATTCGTGAATTGTGATTTCGTTCGAGCGTTGAATCACGAATCACGAATCATGATTTCAGATTCCCGCCGTCACCTTCAGATCCATCGCCCGCGTTTCCCCCTCACGAATCGTGAGCGACGTCCCCCGCGATCGCAGCTGTTCGAGCGTCTCCGGGTTCGTCTCCTCGCCCGGCTCGAGATAATCGACCGCCACCACCAGATACCGACCTGGTGGGACGCCCTGTACCTTGTATTGACCCTGCTGATCCGGCTTCGCCGTCCGAACGTACCGCGACAGCGGCACCCACTTCTCGCGATCTTCGGCGAAGATGACGACGCTCGCGTCAGTGACCCTGCCACCGCGCGCGTCGGTGACGGAGCCCGACAACTCGGTCAGCCGCTGCGTCAACACGACTTCGACGCCATCGACATCGTCGCCGGTGAAAGCGACTGGTGTGTCGGTGATGTCCATGCCGTCCACGGTGATGCTCTTCACCATCGTGCGCGGCGGCGCATTCACGCGCAGATAGCGCTGGCCGCCGACGCCCTTGATTTCAAACGTCCAATCGTCGGCGACCGTGGCAGGAAAACTGGGAAGCAGGAGCGGTGTGTTTACCGGCGCCAGCGCCATGATCTGCACCTGAGCAGGGTTGATCGGCGTCGACCCGTCGTCGAAGCGCACACGACCATGCACAGTGCCGCCCCGTTGCACCGATAACACCACGCCCGTGAGGTCGCTGCCGTTGACGGTCACTTCCGCCGTCGCGACCTCCGCCGCCGTGCCGATCATCGCCGCCGGAGAGCGCGCCTGTAGCGTGTAGTTGCCCGGGGCGAGGCCACTCACCGTGAAGCTGCCGTCCGGGCGGATTGTGTTCGCTCCGATGCCGCCAAACATGACGCCGCCATCTTCGGCGCGAGGCGTGACCATGATTGTCCCGCCCGCCAGTGGCCGGCCGTCGCTGCCGCGAGCGATTCCGGAGACGCTCGCAGTCCGCGCGGGTGACAAGGCGAACGTGATGCCACTGACCTCCTCGCCCAGACCCACCATCACGCGCTGCGCTTCCGCGACAATCGGTGTGCCCGGGTAGTAGGTCGACGCGTAACCGAGGTGATCCCGCGACGACGCCATGATCGACATGACGTTGAGCGGCAAGCTCGCGCTGACGTAGTACTCGCCGGGTGCGATCCCGAACAGGCGGAAGTCACCGCGGTCGTCGGTCTGTCCGCCGTGCATCATCACGAGCTGCCGGCGTCCGGACACGTAACGGTGTCGCGTCGCCTGCACCTGCAGGCCGCTCAGCGGCTCGCCAAACTCGTCGACCACGCGCCCTGAGATGACGCCGCCGCGCGGCAGCGCGAAGTCGATCTTCTCCACGACCTGACCGTCGGCAAGCTGAATCGGCTGTCCGCCGTCGAACGGCCGCCGTTGCCCGAACTGCAGCGATACGTACCCGCCCTTGGTGGCATTCAGCAGGTAGCGTCCGGCCGGCAGCTGGTCGAGCTCGTACCGCCCTTCGTCGTCGGTAATGGCCACGCGGCCCTCGCGCAGCTCCGAAGCGGTCGCGCGAACCTGGACACGACGGAGCGGCTGTCCCGTGTCAGCGCGCGTAACGCGCCCGCGCAGGACGGCCGAACCTGTAGGTTGGGAAGCTTGATCGCGCGGAGGCATGCCGGGCGCACGCGGTCCGGTGATTCCGCCGGGCGGTAAAGGGATATTCGCGCCGCCTGGTGCCGGTCCTTGACCGAACAGACCCGAGGAGTTCACCGCAAGCAGAACGATCGCCAGCGCCAAGTGCCGCATGACCGGGCCCTCCTGACGAGGAATTAGACGCGGGACGCGATAAAGAGACGGCGACCAATGATCGATCAAAGCAGGTCGACCTCGACGCCGAACTCTGTCAGCACATCCCGCACGAAGCTCGTCCCATCCGCGTTGATGTGCGCCGGCAGATTCGTCCGGTCCGGCGGCGGGGCGGCCACCGAGTCCTCGAGGATTCGCTGCCACGAGTCGGCGGCATGCGACGGCGTCGCATGCGTTTCCCACCAGGTCCGGGCGGCGCCACCGAGTTCCGCGCGAAGCGCCCGGTCTGCCGACAAGCGACGGATCGCGAGCATCAGCGAGTGTTCTTCGTCGCGTGGATCGATCGACACCGCAATCGGCGCCGCGTTCCCGATATAGCCGCGCGTCAACCAGGTTTGCGGGTCGAGTGCGGGCCAGTTTGCAGTGGCGTCGGTTTCCGACACGATCACGGGACGGCCTGCACTCATGCCCAACAACGGTGCAGTCAGCGGTCCGGTAAAGCGCGGCCCCTGCAGGGCGATCACGACGTCTGCGTCCTGAATCACCGCGTCCACCGAGTCTTGCGAGTCACCGAGCGTCGCCATCGCACCTGAAGTACGCGCACGCGTCATGGCGCGCATCGCCAGAGCGGAGTGGGCCGGGTCGAGCACGCCAAATCGCACCACCTGATTGACCGGCCGAGCAGCGGATGCGCCGGCCGGCGGCGCGAACTGCGGCGCGATGCGAATGCGGTCTGCGGGAACATCCATGGCGAGCAACTCGGCGGCGGATGCACTGTTGACGACGACGAGTCGGGAGACGGCCAGAAGATAGCGAACGTTGGCGAGCTCGTGTACCAGCAGCACGCCGGGGTAGTGGAGCGCATACGCGTGGATAAACCGGGCGTGTGATCCGCGACCGATCTCGTAGAGACAGGCGTCGTATGGCGCGCGGAAGTGCTTCCAGACGAAGTCGTGCGCCGTCCGCTCATCGAACGCATCGACCGCGTGCCGCCGCGACAGCTCAGTTTCGAAAGCGGTCGCGACGCGCGCGTCGAGCGCGTTGTGAGGCATCGGACGAAACCACGCAATTCTCATCGCCGTACGTGGCTGTCCTGAATTGACCTTTGCGGCACGGTTCTATAGCATGAACAGGTTTGGGAAACTCTTCACAAGCGGCGCAGTGCGCGTCGGTGCAGCTGCTGGTCTTCTCCTCCACGAGGCACCAATGACGGGTTGGCTTGGCCTGGTGATCATGATCATCCTCGGTGTTGGTTTTGCCGGCGTGATGATCGGATTGTCGGTGCTGCTCGGTCCCAAGAACCCGACGCCGGAAAAGCTCGCGCCGTACGAATGTGGCATGCCCGCCGTCGGCGATGCGCGGGAACGCCACTCGGTGAAGTTCTACCTGGTGGCGATGATTTTCCTCCTGTTCGACATCGAGGTCGCGTTCCTGTATCCCTGGGCGGTGGCGCTGCGGGCGCTCGGCTGGTTCGGCTTTTTCCAGATCCTCACGTTCTTCCTGATTTTGCTGGTCGGATACGTGTATGTCTGGCGCAAGGGCGTGCTCGACTGGGGGCCGGCGCTTCGTCGCCCGCGCACGCAACCCTCGCAGCAGAAAGCGGCGTGATCCGGTACGGTCCACTAGATGGCTGAGACTCACGAACACGGCCTCGACCCCGAGCTTCCGCTGATCACCACGAAATTCGAATGGCTCGTGCAGTGGGCACGCCAGTCCGCGATCTGGCCGGCGCAATTCGGCCTGGCCTGCTGCGCGATCGAGATGATGGCGATGGCCGCCAGCCGGTATGACATCGCGCGGTTCGGCGCCGAGGTGTTTCGCGGGTCGCCGCGGCAATCCGATCTGATGATCGTCGCCGGTCGCCTGTCGCGCAAGATGGCTCCGGCGATGCGGCGCGTGTACGACCAGATGCCGGATCCGAAATGGGTGATCTCGATGGGGGCCTGCGCGTCGATTGGCGGCGTGTTCGACAACTATGCGATCGTGCAGGGCGTCGATCAGGTCGTGCCGGTCGATGTCTATGTGCCCGGCTGTCCGCCGCGTCCCGAGTCGCTCATCTACGGCATCGTGCAGCTGCAGCAGAAGATCGCGCGGTCGAGAGCGTAGAGGTAAGAGCGGATTCACGATCGACATGACACAGCCGCGACGAACCACCGAGACGCAGAGGGCACAGAGGATCTCGAATGTTTTTGCCTCTGTGTCTCGGTGCTTCTGTGGTTCGCGTCGGGTGTGAGGCGTGACGCGTTCATGGATGCGACCGCGATCATCGACACTCTGAATCCTCTCGTCCCCGGCGCGAGCTACGAGGTCGGCAAGAGCGTTGACTTCGCGACGATCTACGTTCCCGCCGATCGACTGGTGGACACGTGCCGCGCGCTGCGTGATGCGCCGGCGCTTGCGTTCAACGTCCTGCTGGAAGTGACCGCGGCCGACTATCTGCCGCGCGAGCCGCGCTTCGAGGTCGTCTACCACCTGCTCTCGATTCCGAATCGGGCGCGGCTGCGCGTGAAGGTCCGCGTCGCCGGTGCGGCGGCAGCCGACGGGATCGTTCCGACGGTGCAGAGCGTATGGCTCGCGGCTGGCTGGCCCGAGCGTGAGGTCTACGACATGTTCGGCATCGTCTTCGGCGGCCACGCGGATTTGCGGCGCATCCTGATGCCGGAGGACTGGGAAGGACATCCGGCGCGCAAGGACTATCCGGTGCAGATTCGCAAGGCGGCGCAGACCTATGAGCCGCTCGAGATCAGTCAAGACGAGTTCAAGGCGAACATTGAACGAGATCGCGTGAGACGCGTCCCGCACTGAGAACCTGCTGTCTCGTGATGTAGCGATGCCAGAACTGCGAACGGAAACGATGACCGTCAACATGGGGCCGCAGCACCCCAGCACGCACGGCGTGCTGCGTCTGGTGCTCGAGCTCGATGGCGAGGTCATTCAGTCCGTGACGCCCACCATCGGCTACCTGCACACCGGCATCGAGAAGACGGCCGAGCAGAAGAAGTGGCAGCAGGTGATTCCGCTCGTCGAACGGATGGATTACCTCGGGCCGCAGTCCAACAGCCTTGCTTATGCGCTCGGCGTCGAGAAGCTGCTCGGCATCGACATGCCGCAGCGCGTGAAGGACATTCGCGTCCTCATCGCGGAGCTGCAGCGAATCGCCAGCCATCTGATCTGGCTGGGCACGCACGCAATGGAGATCGGCGCCGTCTCGATGCTGTTCTACGCCATCCGCGAGCGCGAGCTGCTGCTGAACATCAACGAACTGATCGCCGGCTTCCGGTTCTTTCCGAGCTACATCCGCATCGGCGGCCTCCGCGAGGACCTGCCACGCGGGTTCCACGAGGCGGTCAACGCGTTTCTCGATCGCTTCCCGGGCAAGATCGACGAATACGAAGGGCTGCTGTCGAAGAACGACATCTTCCGACGCCGCACACTGGGCGTGGGGATCATCACGAAAGAAGACGCGGCGGCGTGGGGGCTGGTCGGTCCGATCGCGCGGGCGTCGGGCTGGGACTACGACGTTCGCAAGTACTTCCCGTACTGCGGCTACGAGACTTACGACTTCGACGTGCCGACGGGGACCGACGGCGACGTGTACGCGCGCTATCGCGTCCGCATCGCCGAGCTCCGACAGAGCGTGCGCCTCTGCAAACAAGCAATCGCGCGCATCACGCCGTCCGGTGTCTGGGCCTGCGACGATCCGCGCATCGTTCCGCCGCCGAAGGACAAGGTCTACACCGAGATGGAAGCGCTCATTCAGCACTTCCTCATCTACTCGCAGGGCTTCACGGTTCCCGCCGGCGACGCGTACGTGCCGGTCGAAGGACCGCGCGGCGAGCACGGCTGCTATGTCGTCTCCGACGGCACCAACCGGCCATGGCGCGTGAAGATGCGGCCGCCTTCGTTCATGGCCATTCAGGCGTTGCCCTCGATCGTCCAGGGAGGTCTGATTGCCGACGTCGTCGCGGTGATCGGGTCCAATGACGTCGTGATGGGAGACTGCGACCGGTGAGCTTTCATCCGCAGATGGAATACGCGCCGGCGAAGTTCCACAGGTCGGAGCGGAAGCTGGCCGAAGCTGGCGACCAATTCACGTACACCGCGGAGAACCAGGCGCGCTTCGACGAGGTGGTGACGCATTACCCGCCCGATCAGCGCAAGTCGGCGATCCTCTTCGCGCTCTATCTGGTGCAATACCAGCAGGGCTACATCAGCGGTGCGTCGATGCGCTTCGTCGCGCAGCAGATCGGATGCACGGCGGCGGAAGTGGAGGACGTCGTGTCGTACTACACGATGTTCTATACCAGGCCGGTCGGCAAGTACGTGCTGAACGTGTGTCGCACGCTGTCGTGTGCGTTGCTTGGCGCCGAGCGGATCACCGAAGCGATCGGCGACAAGCTCGGGATCAGGCCGGGCGAGACCGATCCCACCGGCACATTCACGCTGATGGAAGTCGAGTGTCTCGGCGCGTGCGACCGCGCGCCGGTGCTGATGATCAACGACGAGGGCTGGCAGGAGCGGCTGAAACCCGAGGACGTGTCGCGCTTTCTCGATGACTTGAAAGCCCGTGGCTACGGCGCGCTGACGGGGTGTCACCTGCAGGTAGAGAAGGAATCAGGTATCAGGAATCAGGATTCAGGTCTGGGCTAGGAATCAGGCGGCCAAGAATCAAGGCGGCGAGGAATCAGGACGGCCAGGAATCAGCACTCGAATGGAGTATCAGTCAGTTCTTACCCAATTCGTTCGCGAGCCGAATGCGTACACGCTCGACTTCTACGTCAAGAACGCGCGCGGATACGAGGGGTTGCGCAAGGCGCTCACACTCAAGCCGAACGACATCATCGAGCAGGTGAAGGCGTCGGGGCTGCGCGGGCGCGGCGGTGCGGGCTTTCCAACGGGATTGAAGTGGCAGTTCGTGCTCAAGGACACGCCGAAGCCGAAGTACATCGCCTGCAACGCCGATGAAAGCGAGCCGGGTACGTTCAAGGATCACGTGCTGATGGAGCGCAATCCGCACCTGTTGATCGAAGGGTGCGCGATCGGCTGCTACGCCATCGGCGCCAAGGTCGCTTACATCTACATCCGTGGCGAGTTCCTCCACGTCCAGAAGCATCTCGAGGCGGCTATCGAAGAGGCCTATCGTGCGGGGTATCTCGGGAAGAACATCCTCGGCAGCGGCTTTGACTGCGACGTCTACGTGCATCGTGGGGCGGGCGCGTACGAGGCGGGCGAGGAAACCGCGCTCATCGAGTCGCTGGAGGGCAAGCGCGCGCAGCCGCGGCTGAAGCCGCCGTTTCCCGCGGTCGAGGGTCTGTATCAGTGTCCCACCGCGGTGAACAACGTCGAGACGCTCTGCAACGTGCCGCTCATCGTCCTCTATGGGCCCGAATGGTTTGCCGCGCTCGGCCCGGAGAAGAACGGCGGCCCCAAGCTGTTCTGCATCAGCGGCCACGTCAAGCGGCCCGGCGTCTACGAGGCATCGATGCATACGACGCTGCGCGAGCTGATTTTCGGCGAGCAGTACGCGCAGGGCATGCAGGACGAGCACAAGTTCAAAGCGATCATCCCGGGCGGATCGTCGGTGCCGATCCTGCTCGATGAACATCTCGACACGCCGGCGAGCTTCGACCACATCCAGAAAGCCGGCTCGCTGCTCGGGTCCGCAGGGTTGATCGTCATGAACGACACCGTGTGCATGGTGTGGCTGGCGATGAACCTGCTGCACTTCTATCGTCACGAATCGTGCGGCAAGTGCACGCCGTGCCGCGAGGGCGGCGACTGGCTGTACAAACTGCTGCAGCGGATTGAGCGCGGCGAAGGGCAGATGAAAGACATCGATCTGCTCTACGGCGTGTCGAACAACATCATCGGCAAGACGCTGTGTGCGTTCGGCGATGCCGCCGCCACACCGGTGCTGACGACGCTGAAGTGGTTCAGGAACGAGTTCGAGGCGCACGTGCGTGAAGGGCGCTGCACGCTGCCAGCGGACTGGCGCGCCCGCCACGCAATGCTGGCGGGTGCGCACTGATGCCGAACCACGAAGGCCTGACGGCACTCACGAAGGCCACGAAGACCGATTTGCCTTCGCGTCCTTCGTCTTGGTCGTTGCCGGCGACCTCCGTGGTTGAAGAGATCGAATGGATCTGACACTCGTCATCGAGCTGCTCATCATCGGCGTGACGTTTTTCATGCTGATCAATGCCTCGGCGGTGCTGGTGCTCGCCGAGCGCAAGATCATGGGCTTCATGCAGCAGCGCTACGGTCCGTATCTGGTCGGACCGCACGGCGTGCTGCAGCCGCTGGCGGACATCGTCAAGCTGCTGTTCAAGGAAGAACTGCGGCCGAAGGGCGCCGACAAGTGGCTCTTCACGCTGGCGCCGATCCTCTCGGTCACCGCTGCGTTCGCCGCCTTTTCGACCGTCCCGTGGGGCGCTGAAACCACGTTCTTCGGTCTGCTCGATCGACCCGTGAAGCTGGGCGTCACCGACGTCAACGTCGGCCTCCTGGTGATCTTCGCGATCACGTCGATGGGGGTGTACGGGATCGTGCTCGCCGGATGGTCGTCCAACAGCAAGTATTCGCTCTTCGGTGGGCTGCGTGCCTCGGCACAGATGATCAGTTACGAGCTGTCCTATGCGACGGCGCTCGCCGCCGTCATCCTGCTCGCCGGCACTCTGTCGGTACGCGAGGTCGTTGATTCACAGGCGGGCACCTGGTTCGGCATCGTCCAGCACTGGTGGATCTTCCTGCAGCCGGTCGGTTTCATCGTCTATGCCATCGCCGGCGTGGCGGAAACCAACCGCGCACCGTTCGACTTTCCGGAGGCCGAACAGGAGCTGGTTGCCGGCTACAACACGGAATACAGCTCCGTCCGCTTCGCGCTCTTCCCGCAGGCCGAGTACATCAACATGGCGACGATGTCGGCCGTGGCGACGGACCTGTATCTGGGCGGCTGGCATGGCCTGCTGCCGTTCTACACGCCGGTCGATCCGCTGATCGAGCAGTACGGCCTTGGCTGGCTCGCTTTCCTCGCCAAGGTGGGCGGCTTCCTGTTCTTCTACATCTGGATGCGCTGGACGCTGCCGCGCTATCGATACGATCAGTTGATGCACTTCGGGTGGAAGTTCCTTCTTCCCGTGTCGGTCGTCAACCTGATCCTGACCGCGGCCGGCGTCCTGTACTTCAATGGCTGAGACATTCGCCTTCTATCTGTTCTCCGGGCTGACGATTGTGGCGTCGGCGCTGGTAATCGGGCAGCGCAATCCGATGTACAGCGTCCTGCTGCTGGTGGCCTCGTTCGGGGCGATGGCGGGACTCTTCATCCAGCTCGATGCGCCGTTTGTGGCTGTGGTGCTGATCATCGTGTATGCCGGCGCCATCATGGTGCTCTTCCTGTTCGTGGTCATGCTGCTGAACGCGCCGCAGGAAGACGCGCTGCCGTACGACCACACGCATCCGTTCCGGCATCCGGTGTTGATGCGCTTCGGCGGCCTGCTGGCAGTGCTGCTGGTCGTGCAGCTCTCCTATGCGCTGCTGCGCACGCGTGACCTGCACGTTGCGGTCGCTGGTCGCAGCGACGCGAGCGTCGTCAGCTCGGTCGCCGAGCTTGGACGCGTCCTGTTCGAACGCCACGTGTTCGCCTTCGAAGCGACATCGATTCTGATTCTGGTGGCGATGGTCGGCGCCGTCGTCCTGGCGCGCAGGGAGTCAGGGCAGCAGTGATTCCACTCAGCAACTATCTCGTCGTCTCGGCCATCCTGTTTGCCCTCGGAACCTGCGGCGTGTTCATGCGCCGGAATCTGATCACGATCCTGCTCTCGATCGAGATCATGCTCAACGCGGTGAACCTCACCTTCGTGGCATTCGGCCGCTACGCCGCAGACGTCAACGGTCAGATCATCGTGTTCTTCGTCATCACCGTGGCCGCGGCGGAAGCCGCGGTTGGCCTCGCCCTGGTGATTGCGCTCTTCCGCCACCGCGAATCGCTCAATCCCGATGCGTTCACGTCGCTGAAGTGGTGAGATGCTCGCGCTAATCCCTCTCTTCCCGCTGCTCGGATTCGTCATCAACGCGTTCTTCGGCCGCCGTCTGTCCCAGGTCGTGTCCGGCGGGCTGGCGTCGCTGGTGATGCTGGCGTCGTTCGCCGTATCCACGATGGTCGTCTGGCAGTTGGCCGGCCTGCCGGCGGATCAGCGCACGATCGAGCAGTCGCTCTACACCTGGATCGCGTCCGACGATTTCAATATCGCGCTCACGTTGCGGGTGGATCCGCTCGCCGCCGTGATGATTCTCGTCGTGACCGGGATCGGCTCGCTGATCCACATCTACTCGACTTCATACATGCACGACGAAGTCGACAGCGAGTACGCGCGCTACTTCTCCTATCTCAACCTGTTCGCCGCCTTCATGCTGATTCTGGTGCTGGGAGGAAATTTCCCGGTGCTGTTCGTCGGGTGGGAAGGCGTCGGCCTCTGTTCGTATCTGCTCATTGGTTTCTGGTTCAAGAAGAAGTCAGCGTCGGACGCGGGCAAGAAGGCGTTCGTCGTCAACCGAATTGGCGATTACGCGTTCATTCTCGGCATGCTGGCGCTGTTCACGCGCTTCGGGACGCTCGACTTTCAACGGATCGCGACCATCGTCGCGCCGCTGGCGCCGGAGACGGGCTTCGGGATCATCTCGGTTGCGACGCTGCTGCTCTTCATCGGCGCCACCGGCAAGTCGGCGCAGATTCCACTCTACACGTGGCTCCCCGACGCGATGGAGGGTCCGACGCCTGTCTCGGCGCTGATCCATGCGGCGACGATGGTGACGGCAGGTGTGTACATGATTGGGCGCAATGCGGTGCTCTTCAGTCACGCGCCGGAGACGCTCGCGGTTGTCGCCGCGATCGGGGCGGCCACGGCGCTGATGGCGGGCACGATCGGGCTGGTGCAGAACGACATCAAGCGGGTGCTCGCCTATTCAACCGTTTCGCAGCTTGGCTACATGTTTCTGGCGATGGGCGTTGGCGCGTTCGGCGCCGGCATCTTTCATCTCTACACCCACGCGTTCTTCAAGGCGTGTCTGTTCCTCGGGTCCGGCGCGGTGATTCACGCGCTGCATGGCGAACAGGACATTCGCAACATGGGTGGACTCAAGCGCCACCTGCCGATCACGTACTGGACGTTTCTCATCGCCTCGCTGGCGATTGCCGGCGTGCCCGGCCTCGCCGGCTTCTTCAGCAAGGACGAGATCCTGTACGAAACCTTCAGGGAAGGGCACACGATCCTGTGGGTGATTGGAATCCTGACGTCGCTGCTGACGGCGACCTACATGTTCCGGCTCGTGTTCCTGACCTTCCACGGCGAGCGCCGGCACGACGCGCCGGCGCCCGAGCACCCGGAGGAGCAGGAGCCAGTCGCCGACGATGACGCGCACCGACAAGCGTCAGATGCATCGCACCGTCCGGCGAAGGATGAATTGCACCGACCAGCGACAGGGGCATTGCACCGACCAGCGAAGGATGCGTTGCACCGACCAGCGTCAGATGCATTCCACCATGATGAGCATCTCCACGACGCTCCACCCGCGATGGCTCTCGCGCTGATTGTGCTGGCGATTGGATCAGTGGCCGCCGGATACATCGGATTGCCCCACGCGCTCGGTGGTCAGAACAGTCTCGCGGGCTGGTTGCGCCCGTCCTTTACCGGCGCTGCGACACTGACGGCGCCGGAAGGCGCCGCGCCCGAGGCCGCGTCAGCAGGCGAGCCAGAAACAGGAAGCGCCGCCGAAGCGGGCTCTCTCGAACTGACGTTGATGGTCACGTCGAGCATCGTGGCACTGCTCGGGATTGGTATCGCCTCGTTCATCTGGCTGAAACGTCGTCAGATCGCTGACGCTGCGGCCGCTCGTCTTTCTGGCGTTTACCAGCTGCTGCTCAACAAGTACTACGTTGACGAGTTGTACGACGCGGCCATCGTGCATCCGATCAGAGTGATCTCGACCGAAGGCCTCTGGCGCGGATTCGACGTGAAGGTGGTCGACGGCGCCGTCAACGGCACGGCGGCCATCGTCAGCGGAGGAGCGGCGGTGCTGCGACGACTGCAATCCGGATCGGTGCGTGCGTACGCGGGAGGACTCTTCGTCGGAGTGGTCTTGATACTTGGGTATTACCTGTGGCGATAAATTTGAGGATTTTCGATTTGAGGATCTGAGGATTTGATTTGCGTATTTGGTCATTTGCCGATTTGGACATCTAAATTTGCCTATGTGCACATCGACAAATTCAGTTGATCAGATGCACAAATGAACACATCGACAAATTAAATCCTCGAATCCTCAAACCGAACATTCTCAAATTCAGGTGACGATGCCGTTATTGACTATTTCGTGGGCGCTCCCGCTGGCCGGCGCCATCCTGATGCTGCTCGTGCCGAATCCACACGGCAGCCGCAGCAGTCTGTTCCGATGGCTCGCGCTGCTGTTCTCGACGGCCACGTTCATGGTCACGCTCGCGCTGTGGTACTGGTTCCAACCTGCGTCCGCCGATTTTCAGTTCGTCGAGCGCGTGCTCTGGATTCCGGCGTTCGGCATCGATTACTACGTCGGCATCGACGGAATCAGTCTGCTGCTGATCGTGCTCACGGGATTTCTGACGCCGATCGCGCTGCTCTCGTCCTGGGTCGGGATCGAGCACAAGGTGAAGGAGTTTGCCATCTTCCTGCTGGCGCTCGAGGCGGCGATGATCGGCGTCTTCATCTCGCTCGACCTCTTTCTGTTCTACGTGTTCTGGGACGCCATGCTCGTCCCGATGTATTTCCTGATCGGCATCTGGGGATACGACCAGCGGATCTACGCCGCCATCAAGTTCATGCTCTACACGATGGCGGGCAGCGTGCTGATGCTCGTCGCTATTCTTGGACTCGCGTACCTCCACAGCGAAGCGACGGGCATGTACAGCTTCGATCTCCTCAAGCTGTACATGCTGCAGATCGCGCCTGAGACGCAGCGCTGGTTCTTCCTCGCGTTTACCCTCGCCTTTGCGATCAAGGTGCCGCTCTTCCCGTTTCACACATGGCTGCCCGACGCACACGTGCAGGCGCCGACGGCCGGGTCGGTCATTCTGGCCGGCGTTCTGCTGAAGATGGGCACCTATGGCCTGGTGCGCTTCGCATTCCCGCTGTTCCCGATGGCGGCAGCGGAGTTCGCGCCGTGGCTCGCGCTGCTGGCGGTGATCGGCATCATCTACGGCGCGCTGGTGGCGATGGTCCAGCCGGACATGAAGAAGCTGGTGGCCTACTCGTCGGTCAGTCATCTCGGCTTCGTCGTCCTTGGCATCTGCGCGATGAACGTCCAAGGCCTCCAGGGCGGCGTCTACCAGATGCTCGCGCATGGGGTGAGCACGGGCGGACTCTTCTTCCTCGTCGGCATGCTGTCGGATCGCAGGCATACGCGGGCCATTGCGGCGTTCGGCGGATTGAAGAACGTCGTGCCGCGGTTGACGGCGGCGTCGCTCATCATCACGCTCGCGTCGATCGGCATGCCGGCCCTCAATGGATTCGTCGGCGAGTTCCTGATCATGCTCGGCGCGTTTCGATGGGATCCGCGTTACGTCGTCGCGGCAGGGCTCGGCGTGATTCTGTCCGCCGTCTACATGCTCTGGATGTTTCAGCGCGTCTACTACGGGCCGGTCACCGACTCGCACAACGCCGACATGCCCGACATGAAGGCACATGAATGGGCGGGCATCGCTCCGCTGTGTGCGATGGCGCTGTTCATGGGGATTGCGCCGACGCTGTTCCTCAAACCGATGGAACCGTCGGTGAAGCGCATCGTCGAACGGGTGCAAACCAATCAGAACCTACGGGTGGATAACGAAATGCAAAATGCAAAATTCAAAATGCAGAAGCAGCGAGCCGACACGCGACCTGCGCGTGAGATTCGCCGCGCCAGTTACACCATTGCTCCATAGCATGCATGTTTTGCATTTTTCATTTTGCATTTTGCATTACTGAGATCCATGCTCGACCCCAACCTCATGGCCATCATCCCGATGCTCTGCGTCACCTTCGCCGCCCTGGCGGCGATGGGCGCCGAGGCGTTCCGCAGCCCGGGTGAGCGCATTGCGATTGGCGGTCTGGGCGTCATTGGGCTGATCGGCGCCGCGATCTCGGCGGCGATGGCGTGGAACCGGAACTACGAAGGGTTCGGCGTCATCGTCGCCGACAACTTCGGGCTGTTCGTGACGATCACCCTGGTCATCGTCGGCCTGCTGACGATCATGTTTTCCTCACAAGTCCTCGAGCGCGACGGCGTGCCGAGCGGCGAGTACTACTCGCTCGTGCTGTTCTCGATCGTCGGCATGATCATGATGGCGATGGCCAACGATCTGCTGGTCATCTTTATTGCGCTCGAAATCCTGTCTCTTGCGGTCTACGTTCTCACCGGAATCCGGCGCGAGATTGCTGGAACGGAAGCAGCCTTCAAGTACTTCCTGCTCGGCGCGTTTTCGAGCGCGTTCTTTCTCTACGGCATCGCGTTCGCGTACGGCGTCACCGGCAGCACCCGTTTGACGACGGTCGGGTCATCGCTGGCGGCGCAGGTGATGACCGGCAACCCGCTGATCTTCATGGCACTCGGCCTGCTGCTCGTCGGCTTCGCGTTCAAGATCTCGGCGGTCCCGTTCCACATGTGGACGCCGGACGCGTACGAAGGCGCGCCGGCCGTCGTCACCGGCTTCATGTCGACCGGAGTGAAGGCGGCAGCCTTTGCTGCCTTTGCGCGCGTGTTCCTGTCTACGTTCAGTCAGTTCAAGGCCGAATGGGCGCCGATGCTGGCCGCGCTCGCGGCGGCGACCATGATCCTTGGAACAGTCGTTGGCGTGGCACAGAGCAACCTCAAACGCATGCTCGCCTATTCGAGCATCGCCCACGGCGGCTATCTGCTGGTGGGTCTGGTGGCCGCCAACGACGTCGGCAAGGCCGCCATCCTGTTCTATCTGCTCGCGTATTCGGTGACGAACCTTGCCGCGTTCGGTGTGATCGCGCTGCTCGGCACGCGCGACCGCGCGAACGACGAGCTGCGCGACTTCGCCGGTCTGTGGCATTCGCATCCGGCACTGGCCGCGCTCATGACCGTGTGTCTGCTCTCACTGGGTGGACTGCCGCCGACGGCCGGGTTCATCGGCAAGTGGTACATCTTCAGCGCCGCGGTGAGCGCCGGCTACTACTGGCTGGCCATTATCGGCGTGCTCACCAGCGTCGTGTCGGTCTTCTTCTACCTGCGCGTGGTCGTCATGATGTACATGGCCGATCGGCAGGGCGTGCCGGCTCCGGCGCGGGTCACCGGTTTTGGTATGACCGCCTTGGTCCTCGCCATCGTCGGGATCTTCTATCTCGGCATTCTTCCGACGCCGGTCCTCAACCTCGCGGCTGAATCGATCGCGACGATCTTCTAGAAATCCCAAACCCCAAATCCCAAATCCCAAATCCCAAGCCCCAACCCAGATCCGAAATCCCAAACCCAAATCCGAAACGCCAAATCACAAGAAAAGGAGTTAACCTGAAGTCGTCAGCGATATGAATCTGTTCAAGCGACGGCTCGGGGACGACGTCAAAGGGAGTCGATTTGCCGCTTGGGAATTGGGTTTTGGGATTTGGGTTTTGGGATTTGGTGCCGCCGTTGTGATGGCAACGGCGGCTCCCACGGCCGCCCAGACCTGGGACACCAATACGCTCGTCAACGAAGCGCACAAGCTCGAAGCGGCGGACCTGGCGCGCGTTCGACAGCAGGCCGATGCCGGCGACGCGCGCTCGCAGGTGCTGCTCGGACTGGCCCACGAGATGGGCGCCGCGGGTCTCGAGCCCAATGCCGTGCAAGCGCTGGCGTGGTTTCTGAAAGCGGCCGGCATGGGCGTGCCCTGGGCAGAGATGTGGGCCGGAGATTTCTACTACACGGGCAGCATCGGTGTGCCGCGCGATCTATACAAGGCGATCGAGCTATATCGCTCGGCGGCTGAACATGGCGAACCGCACGCGGCCTTCAACGTCGGCCGCATGTACTTTTTCGGTGAAGGCGTGGTCACCAATCATCGGGAAGCAGCGGTCTGGTTTCGTCGAGCGCTCCCCGCCGAACCGGCCGTTGTCGGACGAATGGTGTCGCTTGCGGAAGCGCCATGCCTGACGACCTTTTGCATTTCGCTGCGGCAGGTCGTCGGCGCAATGACGACCAGCTCCGCCGACCAGTTCGCCGGCGAGTGGGACGAGTCGACGCACGAATGGGATGCGGTGAAGACGCTCTTCGGATTCGACCGCTGCGGCTTCACCAGCTCGAACCGCACCGCCGAAGGGAGCGTGCAGAATTACTTCTGCGACTCGGACGTCATCGCCGATCCGACCACCGGTGCGGCCACGGCGCGCCAGGTGGCCGCCGATGTCGAACAGGCGCTCGGCCCGGGATGGGCGAAATCGAGCGGTGAAGCGAATCGACCGAACGCCTACCTCTTCACGCGCGACGGATTTCCCCGCGTGCGCGTCACCTACAACGTCACGCTTGGTGCTGCGCCGCAGCGCGTGACGCTGCTCGTCGGTCCGTGAGCCCCGCGGACGGCGGCGGGATTGAGCGCGAGCTGACCACGCTCGAAGCCGATCTGAGGCGGCTCGAGGCGGAGTACAACATGTTCTTCTCCGGCCGGCTGGCGCGGCCGCCGTGGGAAACTCGCGCGCGGGTCGACGCCGCGATCAAGCGCCTCGACCGCACGGCGCTCACCAATTACGGCGACCGCTTCCGGCTGTCCGCGCTGCAATCGCGGTTTTCAACCTTCGTCGACCTCTGGGATCGCGGGCTGCGCGCTCGCGAAGAGGGGCGCCCAGGTCCGTTCGCGCAACACGCGCCGGCGACAGCGGGCGCCGAGGCGCGCCGCAAAGATCGGATCGTTCACGTGACGACGTTTTCGGATCCGGCGCAGGAAGTCGAGAAGCTGCGGGATCTGTATGAGAGTCTGGCGAAGGCGCGGCGCGAAGCGGGTCAGAAGGCGATCCCGTTTGAGAAGTTTGCCGATCTGATCCGGACGCAGGTCTCCTCGTTCCGCGAAAAGGGAACACAGGAGGTGGCCTTTCGAGTCGCGGTCAAAGAAGGAAAAGTAGCCTTCACCGCGCGTGCGTTGAAAGGAACCGGAAAAGATGAAGGAGGAAAGCGGGAAGGGGAAAGGTGAGGGGCGTTTGCGCCCGGCGCCCTGAGGCGCCGGGCAGGTCGAATGTGATTCTAGGCTTTGGTGACGTTCCCAGCCTGGGGACCCTTTGGACCGTCGACGATCTCGAACTCAACCGCCTGGCCCTCTTCCAGGGACCTGAAGCCGTTGCCACTGATAGCGGAGTAGTGCACGAACACGTCGCTGCCACCCTCACGCTCAATGAACCCATAGCCCTTGGCGTTGTTGAACCACTTGACCTTGCCTGTGATGCGCATCGTTCTCTTCCCTGCTTGCAATGCCGACTGACCGCCCTTGGCCGGCCGGTTTGGATCGCGTGCCATCGAAGCCGCAGATGAGCTTCGAGGCACAAAAAAAAGACCGCGAGAGCTTGCGCGGCCTCGACTGCGCGTCTGGGGAACGCCCCGCAAACGCAGGCTTATCCTAAGCGCATGTCATACAGCTGTCAAGGTTCGCTTCACACAACAGGCTGAAATTTCAGCAGTTTGCCGACGATCGTGATTCTCTGACCCGCCATGCCCAGAGCCCTGATCAGCGTGTCCGATAAACGTGGTCTGGTCGACTTTGCCCGCGCCCTGTCCGATCGCCGCTTCGAGCTCGTCTCGACCGGTGGAACGGCGGCTGCGCTGCGGAGCGCCGGGTTGCCGGTGGTTGCCATCTCGGACGTGACCGGGTTTCCCGAGATGATGGATGGCCGCGTCAAGACGCTGCACCCGCGCGTTCACGGCGGCATCCTCGCGCGCCGGACCAACCCCTCCGATCTGGCCGCCGCCGCCGATCACGGCATTGGCCTCATCGATCTCGTCGTCGTCAATCTGTATCCGTTCGTTGAAGCCGCGGCTAAACCGGAGACCGGATTCGACGCGCTCATCGAAGAGATCGACATCGGTGGCCCGAGTCTGGTGCGCGCCGCCGCCAAGAACTTTCACGATGTGCTCGTGGTGGTGTCGCCCTCGGATTATCCGCGCGTGCTCGAAGCGATTGACCGGCCTGACGGTCCCTCTCGGCAGTTTCGATTCGAGCTCGCACGTCGCGCCTTCGCCCACACCGCCGCCTACGATGCCGCGATTGCCTCGACGCTTGCGACGGTCGCCGTCGATGACGACCGCTTCGTCAGAACGGCGGACGCCTCGCCCGCGCCGTCGACACTGGCGGTGACACTTCGGAAGGTCCGCGATTTGCGATACGGCGAGAACCCGCATCAGCCAGCGGCGCTGTACGAAGGATTCGGGCCTCATCCCGGCTTCCACCTGCTGCAGGGGAAGGAACTGTCGTACACGAACCTGCTCGACCTCGATGCCGCCGCCCGCATCGTCCTCGAGTTCGTCGAGCCGGCTGCCGCGGTGATCAAGCACACCAACCCGTGCGGCGCGGCGACGGGAGCGAGTGTGGCCGACGCGTATGTCCGTGCTCGCGATGCCGATCGCCTGTCGTCCTTCGGGGGCATCGTCGGCCTGAATCGTACGATCGACATCGCCGCTGCCGAGGCGATTGTGTCGACGAAGATCGACGCCGTCATCGCGCCGGCTGTCGACGACGCCGCGCGCGGGATTCTGGCGGGCAAGTCCAACATGCGCGTCGTGGTGCCGGAGCGTCTCGTCCCGGATACCGATGCACCAGCGAGGGATGTCGACCTCGAGCTCCGCTCCATCATCGGTGGCGTCCTCGTACAGATGCGCGATACGGTGACGGAAGCGCGCGGCACGTGGCCCCATGGTGGCGAGCCGCGCGTGGTGACGAAGCGCCAACCGACCGAGGAGGAGTGGCAGGCGCTTCGCTTTGCGTGGCGTGTCTGCGCGCACGTCAAATCGAATACCGTCATCTTCACGTCGGCCAATCGGACACTGGCGATTGGGGCGGGGCAGATGAGCCGTGTGGATGCCGTCAACGTCGCCAGGATGACCGCGGATCGGCTCGGGGCCGACCTGCTCAAAGGATCCGTCGCGGCATCCGACGCCTTCATCCCGTTCCGGGACGCGCTCGACGCGATTGCGGAGGCTGGCGCGTCCGCTATCGCCCAGCCGGGCGGCTCTCAGGGCGACGACAAGGTTATCGCCGCCGCCGACGAGCACGGCATCGCGATGCTGTTCACCGGACGGCGGCACTTCCGGCACTGAGTCCTTCTCTCCCGAAGTCCTCGGGCCCCTGGAAAAAAGTCCCAAACAGACTCGAAACACCCTCCGTTCGGTCCAATTTGCGCTTGTTTCTGCCTGCACCCTTCGGAACCAGAGTTGCATCGTCTGGCCGCCTTCGGAGCCAGATTCATGACGCTTTCTCCCACACGACGGAATACCCGTCTCGGTGTGGCCCTAGGTGTCGCGGGACTCGCACTCAGTCCGTGGGTCGCGCCGCGTGTCCTGCTCTCCGACGGCAGGATCGACGACGTCACCATGTTCGCTGGCGTACTGTTCGTCAGCCTCGCCATGATGCTCCTCGGCCTGCAGTGGATCTGCGGGTGGGTCGAGCGGCTGGCGTTCGGGCGCCACGTGGGCTGGGTCCGTGTGGTGACGTTCGTGACGGTCGGCGCCGCACTGGCTGCCGGCACGTGGCTTCGTGTGACGACTTTCCTCGCAGCGCATAACCATACACATGTCGTCGGGTCTGCGCAGCCTGTCACCGCCGAGCAGCAGCAGTGGGCCGATCGGTTCTATCAGCGCGCGCTCGCGGCTGCGCTGAAGCACGGGTGGTTCGACTTCAATACCGCCATGGCGGATGGCTTTCAGGTCGATCGCGTCAACCGCACGCATTACCCGAACCTGAAAAACATGTTCGACGGGGTGGTCCTCGATCCGGAGCGACCGGAGTGGCTGATCTACAACGATCTGCCGGGCGGCGGAAAGATTCTGATGGGGTACATGTTCTTCACCAACAAGCTGGAGGACGTGGGCCCCACACCGGCCGGTGTGCTGGCGCAGTGGCACTATCACCCTTACGAGGAGCCGCGCTGTGCGGTCAACGGCCTCTGGACCGTCAGCAAGCCGGACACGCGCGGACGATGTGCCGAGGGCATTCCGGTAACGAGAACGCCGGAGATGTTCCACGTCTGGTTCGTGGACCATCCGCTGGGTCGGTTCTCGGACATGAATCTGGTCCCTGAGTACTGGGAGGACGACAAGTTCGATCTCGGGACGTTGCATCCAATCAGCGTCCATTTTGCGATCGGGTTGTTCGTGATCGCAGTGCTGATCGATCTGGCGGCGCTCGCTCTGCGCAAACCCGAATATCACCGCATCGCGTGGGCGAATCTGGCGCTGGCGTCGATCGCCGCCATCGCTGCGGTGACAGTGGGTATGAGTGCCGAGATCGCGCTCAGGCCGACGCCCGAGGCGCACCAGACGTTGGATCTGCACAAGCAGCTCGCGTTTGCGAGCCTTGCCGGCATTCTCGTGCTGTGGGCGTGGCGCTACGCGCTGCGCGGTGATTTCCCGCGGCACGGCATGGCAGCGGTTCTCTACGTCGTGCTCAGCGTCGCCGGACTGGGCGCCATCACCGGTGCCGGTTACAACGGTGGCGAGTTGGTGTACCGCCACGGCGCGGGGGTGAGCGCGCTCGATCGGTTCCTCCGCGATCGGTATTGGACGCAGGTCCGCGAGGTCTACAACAGACCGGCCGCGGGTGACGTGCAGAACGCCAACATCACGATCCCTTCTGCCCATCACAATCATTGACATGATGCCCGGGCGACACGATCCCCCCGCGTGGTCGCTGGCGCGCCAGGTCAAGCAGCGAGTCAAGCCGTTCTACCTCCGCGGGCAGCGGCTGATGGCCCGTACCTTCTTCTCGTACTCGCCGGACGCGCTCGAGGCTGCCATCCGTTCGCTCGGCATCGGTGCCGGCGACAGCGTATTGGTGCATAGCGGGTTTCGACCGACCAGCGGGTTCACCGCGATGCCGGCTGATGTCATCGAGAGCATGCTGCGAGTGGTTGGTGCGGACGGTCATCTGCTCATGATGTCGATTCCGTATCGCGGCTCGAGCCGGCGGTACGCGGAAAGCAATCCGGTGTTCGACGTCATGCGTACGCCGTCGGCGGTTGGCCTCCTCTCTGAAATTTTTCGGCGTCGCGGCGATGTGCGGCGCAGCTTGAATCCGTTGCATCCGATTGTCGTCCACGGGCCGCTGGCGGCATGGCTGGTGGCGGACCACGAGAAGTCGGCGCATTCGTGTGGCAAGGGAACACCGTTCGAACGGTTTCTCAATCTCGATGGCAAGTTTCTCTTCTTCGACGCGGCGTACACGTCGCTGACGTTCATGCACTACGTGGAGCACATGTTTCGCCACCGGCTGCCGGTGAACTTGTACGAGACCGACGCGGTCAGCATTCGCGTCCGCGATGCTGACGGACACGAGCTGATGGTCCGTCAGTTCGTGTTCAGTGACGCCGCTCGCGATCGGCGCAACTTTGCGCCGATCGAGGCGCAACTGCGCCACGACGGCTTTCTTCGGACGGCGCGTGTCGGCAACGCGCGTTTGTTGAGCGTCACTGCACGGCAGGTCGTCGACTGCGCCGCTCGACTCATCGACCGGGGGACAGGGTTCTATTCATGACGACCGCGGTGACCGTATCCAATCTTGCCGACGTCCTCCGCCACCGTGCCGATCTCCAGGGAGAAGCGGTGGCGGCTCTTTACCTGGGCGATGGCGGGGACGTGAAAGACCAGGTGAGTTTCGGCGCCCTCGATCTGCAGGCGCGCGCGATCGGTGCTCGCTTGCAAGGTCTGGGAGCGGCCGGCGAGTGCGTGGTCCTCGTGTACACGCCCGGACTGCAATTCCTCAGTGCCTTCTTCGGATGCCTGTACGCCAATGCGATTCCGGTCCCCCTGCCGCTGCCACATTCGAAGGGCACGGTGGCACAGTTCCCGGCCATCGTTGCCGATCTCGATGCGCGCATTCTCATGACGACGGCGACCACGATGGCGCGGCTGCGACGATTGGAGCTGCCCGGCCTCGACGCGCTCATCACCCTCGCCACCGAGGACACCGAGCCCGAGCTGGCGCGCGCCTGGCGACCGGCCACGCCGCGCGGCACGACGGCGTACCTGCAATACACCTCGGGGTCAACCGCGAACCGCAAGGGCGTGATCATCACGCACGACAACGTCATCGTGCACCTGCTCGGGATGGCGGAGCGATTTCGTCACCACAAGGACAGCGTGAGCGTGAACTGGCTGCCGCACACACACGATCTCGGCCTGGTGAGCGGCATCCTGCAGCCGCTGTTTCACGGTCATCTGAACGTGCTGATGTCGCCCAATGCGTTCGTGCAACAGCCGATTCGCTGGCTGAACGCGGTTACCAAGTACCGTGGGACGTACTCGAACAGTCCGAACTTCGGGTACGACCAGTGTGTGAGGCGTACCACGCCCGAGCAACGGGCGGGGCTCGATTTGAGCTCCTGGGAGGTCGCGCTCAACGGCGCCGAACCTGTTCATCAGCGCACGATCGACGAGTTCGTCGCGATGTTCGAGCCGTGCGGGTTTCGCCGCAACACGATGTATCCCGCCTACGGCCTCGCCGAAGCAACGTTGATGGTCAGTGGCGCGGTACAGGGTTCGGCAACGGTGGCCCTGCAGGTCGACGCCAATGCACTGGCCCGCGACCGCATCGCGGAAACCGGATCCGCCCCAGGCGCGCGAGCGCTCGTGGCCTGTGGTCAGGCGATGCCGCAGACGCTCGTACGCATCATCGATCCCGTCACCTGCGAGCCGGCGGCTGACGATCGCGTGGGCGAGATTTGGGTGCGCGGGCCCGGTGTGACCGCCGGCTACTGGCGACGCCCGGAAGAAAGCGAGCAGACATTCCGCGCGCGTGTGGCAGGCGACAGCGTTGCGCAGGACGACCTCTACCTGCGAACCGGCGATCTCGGGTTCGTGCGCGACGGCAATCTCTTCATCACCGGGCGCTGGAAGGATCTCGTCATCATCCGCGGCGCCAACCACTATCCACAAGACATCGAGTGGACGATCGAACGGAGCCACGCCGCATTTCGTCCCGGCTGCGGCGGCGCCTTCTCACTCGACAGCGACGACGGCGAACAACTGATCGCGGTGTACGAGGTCGAGCGTGATTACGCACGCAGTGTCGACCCTGAGGAGCTGGCGCGACTGGCGCGCCGCGCGGTCGCGGAAGAGCACGATCTGCATCTGCATACGCTCGTGTTGCTCAAGGTCGGGACGGTTCCGCGGACCACCAGCGGCAAGATCCAGCGTCGCAAGTGCCGCAGTGATTTTCTCGGCGGCGAGCTCGAGGAGATCTGGCGATCCACTGACGCGCGGCAAGTCGTCGAGACACCGGCCTCCGCTATCGACGCGGGCACGGTCGATCCCGGGCGGCCCGTCGACGATCTCGTCGCCTGGCTTCGTGAGTACGCCGACCACTGTGTGAACTCGCGCCTGATGGACCAACGGCGAGCCATTGCGCCGCATATCGTTCTCGACTTTGGGAATCGCGGGGTTCTCGGCCTGCAGGTGCCGCCGCAATTTGGCGGTGTGGGTTTTGGCTTCCGCGATACGTTCAAAGTCATCGAGCAGCTGGGCGCCATCGATCAGACGCTGACGATGATGGCGATCGTGCACAACTCCCTCGGTATCTGGCCGATCATGCAGCACGCCGCGCCGGCGCTGAAGGCCGAGCTGTTGCCGAAGCTCGCGAGCGGTCGCGAACTGGTGGCATTCGCGATTACCGAGCCTGCAGCAGGGTCGCATCCACAGGCGATCGTGTCGCGCGCGCTGCCGGATGGACCGGACGCGTGGACGCTGCACGGGCAGAAAAGCTGGAGCGGAACCGCCGGGTGGGCGAGCGTTATCAATGTCTTCGCGCAGAACATCGCGCCCGACGGTACCATCCAGGGGCTCAGCGGCTTTGTCGTCCCTCGCGACACGAAGGGGCTGCGCATCGGTCCCGAGGCGTTGACGCTCGGCGTGCGCGGAATGGTGCAGAACACCGTCTATCTCGAGGGTGCGCGTGTCACCCGCGCACAATGTCTCGGCGAGATCGGCGGCGGGATGAAAGTCGCGCAGGACGCGATGCTGCAGGGGCGCGTGGCGATCGGTGCCGCGTGCGTGGGCGGGATGAAACGCTGCCTCCAGCTGCTGCTGCGTTACTCGAGCAGGCGCTTCATCTCTACGGGCCGACTGCTCGACAATCCTGTTCTCCTGGAGCGCGCCGGCGACATCGCTTCAGCATTGGCGGCCCTCGAGTCGCTCGTGTATCACGTCGCCGAGCGGCTGGACAGCGGAGCGGAAGTCCCTCCCGACGCCTTGATCGTCTGCAAGACGGCCGGTTCGGAGTGGTTCTGGCGCGCGGCCGACGATCTCGTGCAGTTCCTGGGTGGGCGCGGGTATATCGAGACCAATCTCGCCGCGCAGTTGCTGCGCGACGCCCGCGTCACGAGAATTCTTGAAGGACCGACCGAAGCGCTCGGAATGTATCTTGGCTCGCGCGTCGTCAACGACGGTGCGCCACTGCACAAATTCCTGAGCGACGACTTGAGCGCTCCGGCCGTGTCGGTCCGCCTCGCGCAGGCTGCTGCGGAGATCTACAACCGATGTACCTCCGGCGACCGTCGTGGGGATGCCGCCGACGCGCGGCGCTGGGCATTTGCGCTCATCGGTCAGATCGCCACCGATGCCGTTCTGCTGGCAGCCACTCCGCCTTCCGCGAACACTCATCGCGCGCGCGCCGAGCAGCGATTCGAGCACTCGATTGCCACGGCACTTGAACAACTGAGGCGTGGCCGCGGGATGGATGCATCCGAACTTGAATCGGTTGTTGCCGGGTACGCCGCGTCGATCGGAGAAATTGAACAATCGCTGGACGGAGAAGACGACGCCGTTGATGAGATGCTCCGCCGTGGACCTCGCGATCGAGCGCCGGTTTCGCCAGCCGTCGTCCAGCGTCCCGAGCCGCTGCGGGTCGAGCCATCGCCGCCCGGCCCATTGGCTGCGGTGGCCGCAGTCCCACCGTCAGCCTCGGTGTCACCAGCCGCGGCTGACGCGGCGGAGGTCGAACGCTTCATCGTGAAGAAGATTGCCGCGGCGCTCAAGATGCGCGAAACGTCGATCGACCCGAATCGCTCGTTCTTTGATTACGGTCTCGACTCGGTGACGACGGTCATGCTGACGGCCAGCCTCGAAGAATGGCTCGGCATCGATTGCAACCCGGAAGTCGTCTATGACATACCGGTTATTCGCCGTTTCGCGGCGCACGTCGCCAGCCGACAGGCCGCGGCGAAATGCGTATAGGCACTTTCGCCCGCATCGCGCGTGAGATTGCGACGCGGAACGCCGACGGCATGATAACCCGCGGCTTCCGCGAGCTGGCGACGCAGGCCCTCAACGGTCGCGCCCGTCCCTATGTCCGGTTTCTGCTCGCCGATCTCGCGCGCTACTCGAGCAACACACCCAGGCCGGTGCAGGGCGACACGCGGGCACGGGCGACGCTGGCGGCGCGCTGGCTGGCGCGGGCGCACGATGCCACCGGCGACGGTGGGCTCTCGTACGGGTACTTTCCATTCAAGTCCGCCAACGGCTGGTGCGAATCGTACCCGGAGACGACCGGCTACACGATTCCCACGTTGCTGCAGCACGCGCTGGTCAGCGGACAACCGGAGTATCGCGAACGGGCGCTGCAAATGGCGACGTTCGTCACGCAGTGCCAGATGCCGTCCGGCGCGATTTACGCCGGCACGGTCCGCGCGGTCGAGCAGCGCGTCGCCGTCGCGTTCAACACCGGTATGGCGTTGCAGGGTCTGCTCGCTGCATATCGGGACACCGGCGAAGCCGTGTATCGCACCGGTGCTCGCAGCGCGGCCGATTTCCTCATCAGCGACATCCGCGACGATGGCCACTTTCACAGCCATGGTCCCTTCGCCGGTCCGAAAGCGGTGAAGACGTACACGTGCCTCTGCGCATGGCCATTGTTCGAAGCCGGCCGCGAGTTCGGCTGTCAGCGCTATTGTGACGCGGCGCTGCGCGTCGGCCGTGCGGTTCTGCGGCTGCAAGAGGCAAACGGATGGTTTGCGGAAAACTGCCTCAGCCATCGTGCCTACGCCCCGCTGCTGCACACGATTGGCTACACGCTGCAGGGCCTGCTGGAGCTCGGCATCAGCAGCGGCGAAGACGAGCTGATCGAAGCTGCGCGCCGAGGGCTGCGTGGCTTGTTGCCGTATTGCGATCGCGGTTTCCTACATGGACGGTGGTTCGCGGATTGGCAACCGGCGGCGCTCTCGTCCTGTCTGACCGGGGCGGCGCAGGTGGCGGTCGTTTGCTATCGCTTTGGCGAGCATACTGGAGAGGCCCGGTATCAGCGCGCCGCCGATGCCGTCCTCGATTATCTGAAGGCGCTTCAAGTCACCGCTGCCGACGCTCCGCCGGATGTCGTTGGCGCAATCGGCGGATCGTTTCCACTCATCGGCGCCTACATGCCGAACGGGTTCCCCGGCTGGGCCACCAAATTCTTTCTCGACGCGCTGCTCTGTCAGGACGCTGCAGCGGCGGCCGCATCGCTCACTGCGGACTCGCGTGACAAGGTTCGTCCGCCGTCGGCCTTTGCGACAGCTGATAGCCGTGCGCGCCTCCGATAGCTGAATTTTCCAGCGCGTCCTGAGTACTGTTGGAGGAAACCGTGTCGCATCCAAACGAACAGATGCTGCGCGACGCGTACGCGGCGTTTGCGCGCGGTGATGTCGAGCGCTACTTGCAATCGTGTACCGATGACATCGTCTTTCACGTGCCAGGGCGCGGGCGCGTGGCGGGGACCTACTCTCGCGCGCAATTCGCGTCACCCATGATCAGCACCGTCATCGAGCTCTCGCGTGGAACGTTCCGCGAGACCGTTCTCGACGTCGTCGCCAACGATCACCATGGTGTGGTGCTGGCGCGGCACGAGATGGATCGCGGCAGCGGGCCGGTGTCGTACCGCACCGCGCACGTCTACACGATTCGTGACGGCAAGCTGGCCGAGTTCAGAGAGTACCCCGAGGACCTTTACGCCTTCGACGCGGCGTGGGCATAACGGTGTGAGAAGCGGCCCGCGGCCTCGAGGCCACGGAGTTACACGTTCGCGGATGTGTCGACGGCGCGTAGCAATTCAGCCAGCGACACGGTCGCGGGTCCGAATCTGCCGACGACGATGCCGGCGGCCTCATTTGCCAGGCGCGCTGCCTCAGCGAGTGTCGCGTCGGCAGCCAGCGAGAGAGCCACCGTTGCAATGACCGTATCGCCAGCGCCGGTCACATCAGCGACTTCGCGAGCGGCGGCAGGCAGCCGTCCCTCGATATCGTCCGCGAGCAGCCACATCCCCTGATCGCCGCGCGTCATCAATACGCTCGCACAGCGCGCCCGCTCGCGGAACAGGCGCGCGCCCTTCCGGGCGTCCTCCTCACCGCGTACGCGCACGTGTGTCGCGTGCTCCACCTCATGATGGTTGGGGGTGACGAGCGTCGCGCCGGCGTAGTAGTCGATGTGCGGAATCTTCGGATCGACCAGAACAGGCAGACCGGCCTCTCGTGCGCGCTCGAGGGCGGCGTTACAGATACGCGAAGTCACGCAGCCCTTCAGGTAATCAGAAACGACAATCACCGACGCCTTCGGCGCGTGTTCACCGATAGCGCGAATAACGCGATCCTCGACATCGCCGGCGATTTCGCGATCGGATTCATAGTCGATTCGCGCGACCTGCTGATTGCGCTCGGTGACGATGCGGACCTTCGTCGTCGTGCAGCGAGCCGTGTCCGCGAGCAGCACCGCGTCCATTCGCGCCGCCGTGCAGCCGTCGCGAAGCAGGCGAGCCGCATCGTCATCGCCGGTGACTGCGATGAGCGTGGTCCGAGCACCCAGCGCGGCGACGTTGTGCGCCACGTTGGCCGCGCCACCGAGGCGGTGTGTTTCATGCTCGAATGCGACAACGGGTACCGGCGCTTCGGGGGAAATCCGCGTCACTTGGCCGGCAATGAAGCGGTCGAGCATGGCGTCGCCGACGACGAGCACGCGTGTGGTAGCCACGCGGGCAAGGAGCGCGCGTGCGCGATCAGGCGGCAGCGGAGGCAGGAGCACCGTCGGGTGGCGCGCGCCGTGTCAGGCGCGCATCTCGGCGGAATGTCACGCGGCAGAGTCCCTTGGTTGATTCGTGCCGCGCGCCGCAGCGAACGGCAGCGTCGCCAGCACCAGGAACATCATCAGGAATTCCGAGTCGCCGAAGTTGTATTCGAAGAAGCCGGCAGCGCACATCGCCGCGACAGCCGCCAGGGCAGCCGCCGGCAGAACGCGATCAGATGCTGCTGTCGCACCCGCGGCGCCAGGACGGCGGCCCGCCTCGGTCATGGCTGCATTCTGCACGCGAAAGAGGCGAAACGCAGAGACGGTAAGCGTGCCGATGCACCACAGCCAGACGGCCAATGCAGGTAAACCACGCTCGGCGCCAATCTGCAGCGGCACGTTGTGGAGATGTGGATTCACCGGATTCACCGCGTAATCGGGGCGGTACTGTTCGTAAACGCGCGGCACCATGTTCGGTCCAACGCCCGTCAGCGGATGCTGCGCGATCATCCGGGCGCCCACCTCGACCATCGCCAGGCGGTCCTGATTGGCCGGATCCTGTGCGTTGAACATCGACGACATGCGAGCGGTGATCGCCTGCGGTGCGAGCACGAATGCCACAACGACAATGACCGGCAGCAGCGCGGTCAGACGGAAGTCTTTGAGAACGAACAGCACCGCAACGGCGCAGGCGGCGCCCACCCACGCGCTGCGCGTGAACGTCAGCGCCAGCGCCACCACAAGTGCCGGCATCACGAGCGCCGGCCAGGTGCGATCGCGCACGCCGAAGAGCAGCCGCGCCATCGCGGCGCAGAGCACCAGCATCACGATTCCCGAGTACGTCATGTAGTGCGTGAGTGCGCCTTCGGGCCGTCGTCCGAGGTTGTCGTAGTGCAGCACCCCGTACTGGATGATCCCGTACGCCGCGCTGGCCGCGCCCACGCTGACGATGACGTCGACCACGAGCGACGCGCGAGGTCCGCGCGCCAGGTCGTACACCATCGGGACGATCACGAAGAGCACCAGCTGTTTGTCATCGATGAAGCTCGTGGCGCGATCGGTGGAGAACGCCGACGAGATCAGCGTGGCGACCGCGTAGACCACCAGCGGCAGGAAGAACCGCGGTGCGGACGGCCGGCTCTTGTCGCGCAGGAGCAGAGCCGCCCAGCCGACGAACGTGGCGGCGAGAAGGATATCTGCCGCGGCAATCGAGATCTGAAGGGCGGCGACGAATCCAAGCAGAAGAAGCCCGGTGACGCGTTCAATGGCGGCCTCGCTCTGCGAGCCGACGGCGGCCACGCTCGTCGCGTTCATGCGGAGAGTTCCCTTGCCTTGATCGGTTGAAGGTCGCCCCTGCTGCCCGCGGCGTGCGTCAACGAACGTTCAGCAGCCGCAACCACCTGCTCCGGCGTAATCATTGTCAGACACCGAAAGTCCCCTGGCGCGCACGTCCGTTGGTGACACGGCCGACACGGCAGGGGACCTGCGTCCACAATCTCCGAGTACCACCGTGCATCCCTCCAGGGACGCGAGCGGTCGGGGAGCGTCGGGCCGAGCAGCTCGACAATCGGTGTGGTCGTCGTGCTGGCGATGTGCACCGGTCCGCTGTCGCCACCAATGTATACCGCGGCACGGCCGACGAGCGCTCGCAATTCAGTCAGATCGAACTCACCGAGATCGGCCACAGACTCGGCGAGCGCGCCCAGCTCCTGCCGCGCCGCCGCGGCGATGGCCTGCGCCGCCTGCGCGTCGGAAGGACCCGACGTGAGCACGATCCGCCGGCGTGCGTCGCGGCGAACGAGCGAGACGACGAGCTTCTGAAATGCGGGCGCGGGCCAGCGCCTGAACGGATTGCCGGCGCTCACATGGATGACGACCAGTGCGTGCCGGTCGTCGATATTGGCCCGCCGCAGGCGTTCGCCGACGCGGGTGGCCGCTGCCGGATCCTCGCGCATCTCCACCGCATCGCGCGACGGCTCGCCCGGCTCGATCCCGAGCGGCGCCAGCAGATCCCACTGATTGGCGACAGAATGGCGCGGCGTGAGCTCCGGCGATCGCGGCACGACGTGGGTGTACATCCATGTGCGCCCGGCGATCTGATAACCGATGCGCATCGGTGCCCCGGTTGCCCATGTCAGCCAGGCGCTGCGTGGTCCGCCGTGCAGGTCGATGGCGACATCAAAACGTTCACGCCGCAATCGGGCGGCGATCCGGAGATCATCGCCAAGGCGCACGAGCCCGCGGCGATAGGGGACGACGATCAGATCGGTCAGATGTGGGTTGTGGAGAATGACGGGTGCGGCTGCCGGTTCGACCAGATAGACAAGGTCAGCGTGTGGAAAGCGCCGGCGCAACCCGCGCAACAACGGTGTGGTGAAGACGACGTCACCGATCAGTCGCAGCCGCGACAGGAGGATTTTCATCTAGTGTCCCGGATCTGAAGTTCTGAAACGAATTCTCTGCGTCCCTCGTACTTCTGGTACAAGGAGGCGCGGATGACGAAACGCGGACGTCCGACGGTGCAGGTGACGGTGAGCCCCAGCGAG